>MDTB01138135.1_pt1 | contig 11087 bp, 10 predicted proteins | sample 811161 | NCBI WGS metagenome assembly MDTB01 (sample SAMN05326650, study PRJNA326480) | marine metagenome | isolation source: seawater | place: Mediterranean Sea | collected 2009
ATATCGTCCCGATCTCTAAGTGATCCGTCCAAGGAAACTGATCAAAGACGGCTAATGCTACGATATTATGAGTGGGTAAGATTTCGCTTAAATTTTGAATCAGACTCTCGGGATTACATGAAAAATACACGATTTTTTTGTGGCGCATGATGAGTGAAATCGTTGCAGGGTCAAGTCCAGCGCGAGGGGGATCCACCAACACGGTAGAAAAGTTATATTCGTCTAAGTCTATATCCTTAAGTCTCCGAAAAGGTCTCAAGCGATCGAGCGCCTCAGTAAATTCCTCGCTAGACATTCGGACGAATGTTGTATTAGCGATGCCATTAACATTGGCATTATGTTGAGCGGTCCTAATGGATAGTTTCGAAATTTCGACTGCCAAGATTTTTTGAAAGTTATCGGCCAACGCTAATGTAAAATTCCCGTTTCCGCAATATATCTCTAGGAGATCGTTTTGTGAGTCCTCGGTTTGTTTAAACGCCCAAGAGAGCATTTTACTGTTTACTTCTCCATTTGGTTGGGTGAACCCTGATTCGACTTGGCGGTAAAATATTGTTCGTGTCCCTACCCTAAATTCTTCCGTCACAAAATCATGTTTTAGTGTTATTTTTTGCTTCTTGCTTCGCCCCACTATCATGGCACCCAGAGTCTGTTGAACTCTGAAAGCGCTTTGCTCCCAATGTTGGTCGAGTTGTTTGTGATATAAAAGCGTGATTAAAGCCTCTCCGCGCAGTGTAGTCAGAAATTCTATACCGAAGAGTTTTTTGCTAAGAATTAAATCAGCGTTGATTTCGGCGATAAGGATTGGCATAAGATCTTGTATCTTTAGCCCAACGATAGAAAATTTATTTACTAAATAAGGACGTTTGGTAATAGAATCTGTCATGGCATAGTGTGCCCCATTGGAGTCATGAATCACTCGGAATTCGGCTCGTAATCGAAAGGCCTCGGGAGAGGAAGGATAGATCTCTATATCATCGGTATAAAATTTTTTAATTTTTGATTTGAAGCGATTGACTTTCTTTGAAAGGTTATCGTGGTAAAGGTCTAGTTTTGAAGAGTCCAATTAAATTCTCGTGATACATCGACAAAGGGTTGCTTATTATATATCTTATGGGTGATCTTCTTAAGATAAATGCCGCGCTAACGCAAATTGTGGATTTTTGTATAATAGACTAACACTCATTATTGAGATGGAGATTGTGATGACTTTTCGAGCCCTGACATGGATATTAATGCTAGGCATGGTGGGACAAGCATATTCCGGTGAGAAAGGTACCGCCAAAGGTCCTGAAAATTTCATCAGCAAGTCTCCTGAGGGAGCTACTGTTTTTATTATTCAGCCACTGGATGGCGAGAACTTTCAATCGGGTGAATCCATTGATGTACTGTTCGGTTTGAAAGGGATGGGTATTGCGCCCGCAGGGGTGCCAGTTGACAACACCGGTCATCATCACCTGCTAATAGACCAGACGGTCTTGCCTGATTTTGGCAAGGCAATACCTGCATCGGCCAACATAATCCATTACGGTAAGGGTCAGACTCAATCTAGCATAAGGCTCGAGCCGGGCAAGCATAGTTTGCAGCTGTTGTTGGGCAATCACTATCATATACCTCACGATCCTCCTTTACTTTCGGAGAAAATCGAAATAGAGATTTACGATTAATCAGGTTCCTATAAAGGCTAACTTGTCACACTTTGCTGCCATGACAAAGTCATTGAGGTGCAACCCCCCCAGGGCGTGTGTCCACCACGTTACTTTACACCGACCCCATTCTACCATTATCGAGGGATGATGATCTTGTATGTCTGCCTCAGCCCCGATTTTACTGGCTAGTTCAATGGCTTCGTTGAAGTTTCGTCTATTAAAGGTACGAACAATCCTTGCCCCGTTATTCGATTCATCTAATTCCCACTCAGGTATCAGCATCAAGTGAGAGGTTATTGTCTCGCGGCTCATCTTTTCGACATTAGAATAATCAGAGTTGCAATCAAGGTTTAGCAGACGAGAAGTCATAAGTTTCTCCTTTCAAAGGCAATTTTTTGGTTTTGGGATTCCCGCGATGTCAGCTATCAGCGTTGCCGAGGATCCCGGAAATAACATTACCAGATAGATGCTCCTGCCTTTGTCGGCTTGCAATGACTCAGAAACAAATTTTGTGAGCGGCCTCATGGACGGCGAAAACCCATAGATACTGTAGAAGTGCCTTGCAGTGTATAGAATTTCTAGGTGACTGTCGGTTAGGGTAATACCCCACGCTTTTGCCCGGGCTCTCGCCACAGACTCGTCCCAGTTTTTGAGAGTGGCTATGTAACTATTTTCTTGCGAAACAACCATTTCTAGACATTGAGCGTGCAGATTTCTGTTGACTAAAGTCTCGTGAGGGGCTGTTTCCAGCCCCTCACGAAAAAAGCGATGAACCGACCTCTATTCATCTCCCATGCCGAAAAATGTTAAGAAGACCGAGAACAAGTTATACAGCATAACAAATAAAGTAACGGTTGCTGAAATGTAGTTGCGTTCCCCTCCGTGAATAATTTGACTTGTCTGCCACATTATGAAGCCGGTAGACACGATCGCGAAAACACAACTCATGGCAGAAGTGAGGGCGGGCATTTGAAGGAAGAAGTAGTTGACCAATTGCGATACAAAAGCCACTAGTATGCCTACTGAGAGGAACCCCAACCAAGAACTCAAGTTTTTTCGAGTTTTCAAAACGTAAGCAGAAGCTGCGAAAAATGTTAGAGCTGTAGAGCCTAGTGCCATCAAAATGGGTTCCGGTCCCCGCAGCGCAAGCACAGCAGATAGAATAGGTCCGAGTGTAATTCCCATAAAGCCCGTCAGTGCAAAGACCCAAGCAATTCCAGAGGCACTATTCTTTGTTCTCTCGATCATGTACAAAAATGCAATGTAAGGAAGGAGCATCCAAAGTCCCATGTAAGGAACACCTAGAGCCATTGATACCATGGATGTGAAGGCGCTAAAAGCAATGGTAGTACCTAGTAGTAGGTAAGTGTTCTTTAAGACTTTCCCTACTTCATCGTCCAAGACGCCAATACTAGTGGCAGCGTTTGCCAGTTCATTTGTATCCATTAAAGATCTCCTTGAATTAATATGAAAGATTATACTCGGTTATGTCCCCTTTTTTCCAACCATAAAAAATTTAGATTTTGAAGCTGTACAAATTGAACCCCCCTCGGTCAAGCTTCAACGCCCAGCCATGGGATGACCAATCACCCAGCACAATTCTCTCTTTCATACTTGGCTCTAATTTATGGCGTGCCGGGCTATGTGTGTGGCCGTGCACTAACGTTTCGGCGCTCGTTTTTGACATTACGCGCTCAACAGTCTTGTGGCTCACATCCATCATTGAGGGAGGCTTGTGGCTGCTCTGACGAGTGGTCTCGGTTCTCCATTTAGCTGCCATCTCTTGTCTCTTGGATAATGGCAGATTTCTTAAAATCCAACGAAAAATAGGTCGCCGAGTCTTTTTCCGAAAAGCCTGATAATCGCGGTCATTCGAACAAAGGAGGTCGCCATGCATCAAAAGAACTCGTTGATTATACGTCTCGATTACATGATAGTCATGAATCAGAGTAGCGCCTGTTAACTTCATGAACCTGCGGCCCAAGAGAAAGTCTCTATTCCCATGCTGTATAAATAGTTCCGTTCCCTTCAGAGTAAGATCTCTCAACCGAAGCTGAGTTGTAACTGCAAGTTCACACGGATCATCATCGCCAATCCACGTCTCAAACAGATCTCCCAGAATAAAGAGTTTTTCCGCCTTCTCTGAGAGAGAAGACAGAAAAGTGAAGAAAGCGGAAGCGATTTGACTTTGCGCTGATGAAAGATGCACGTCAGAGACAAAAAAGATAGCCATTCCACCGGACCAATGGGTTTAACTAAACATCTTCATATGCATCGCTGATGAAAATGCCAGTGATTTCAATTGGATCATTGGGCACATCTCTATCGTATCCTAGCGTACCTGTCGCGACAGTTTTAATGTTCCGCACCACATGCATTCCATCCGTAACATCTCCGAATACAGCATAGCCCCAACCATTTGAAGTTTTGTCGGAATGATCCAGAAAATTATTGTCTGCCACGTTGATGAAAAATTGCGACGACGCGGAGTCGGGGTCAGAAGTTCTTGCCATAGCGAGGGTTCCGATTAAATTGTTGCGGCCGTTATCCGCCTCGTTGATTATGCTGTCGCGTGTTTCTTTTTCCGACATGTCGGCTTCCAATCCACCACCTTGGATCATAAAACCGTCAATAACTCTGTGAAAAATTGTTCCGATATAAAAATCATCTCGACAGTATCGGAGGAAATTTTGTGATGAGATGGGGGCGTTTTCAAAGTCGAGGGTGACACTGATATCACCCATTGTTGTTGAGAGAGTAATCATTCAAGTCCTTAATGCAAAAGCCGGATCATTGTAAGGGGTTGAGAGTCATAAGTACAATGGTGCTTTAACAGAAACAATTTACGAGCATAGCTGGGTAATTAGTTCACTCAGAAAACTGGGTGTAAGAGAAAACATTCGATTAAAGAATTTTTTAATAGGCGCTATAATACGAGTCCGTAAAAAGAGAATTGTTCGTCATGTCTGATCTCGAAGAGCCAACGCACTTTGTAAAAAAAATCATTCAATCTGATCTTGATGCCAATAAAATTCAAAGGGTCAAAACTCGTTTTCCTCCCGAGCCCAATGGCTATTTGCATATTGGTCACGCGAAATCAATCTGTTTAAATTTTGGATTAGCTAATACATTCGCTGGCGAATGTAATTTGCGTTTTGATGATACCAACCCGGAAAAAGAAGATAGCGAATTTGTCCGAGCAATTATAGAAGATGTTCAGTGGCTGGGCTTTAAGTGGGATGGAGAAATTTGTTATGCATCAGATTATTTTTCCAAGCTGTATGAATGGGCTCAGCATTTGATTTCAGTCGGTAAAGCTTTTGTGTGTGAACTTAGCATGGAGGAAATGAGACTGTATCGAGGCACTCTGACAAAGAAGGGAACAGCCAGTCCCTATCGTAATCGTTGTCCTGAGGAGAGCCTGTCGTTGCTGGAGAAAATGAAAAAGGGGCAGATTGATGAGGGAGCGATGACCCTCAGAGCCAAAATAGACATGGGATCATCCAATATTAACCTTCGTGATCCAGTGATATACAGAATTAAAAATCTTAAGCACCAGCGCACGGGGGCTAAATGGAAGATTTATCCCTCTTACGACTTTGCGCATGGGCAGGGCGATGCTTTAGAGGGGATAACTCATTCAATCTGCACACTCGAGTTTCAGGCAAATCGCCCATTGTATGATTGGTTTATTTCGAACCTTCCTGTACCTTCCAAACCGAAGCAATATGAGTTTGGGCGTCTAAATATCAATTATCTGGTGTTAAGCAAGAGAAAGTTAAAAAAATTGGTTGACGATCGCGTTGTAGATGGTTGGGACGATCCAAGGATGCCGACAATTCGCGGGTTGCGAAGACGAGGCGTGAGTGCCAGAGCAATAAGAGATTTTTGTGATAGCCTAGCCATAGCGAAAACGGATGGCATCGTTGACATTAGCCAGTTGGAGCATTTTATCAGGGATGATTTGAATCAGCATGCCTTCAGAGCGATGTGCGTTATAAATCCAATCCGATTGTTCTTGAATAACTATGATCCGGCAAAAGTAGAAATTCTCCAAATTCCTCGACATCCCAACAAGACAGAACTCGGATTTAGAAGCGTGCCTTTCAGCTCGATGCTGTTGATAGATAGGAATGACTTCACGGAAGATAGTTCTCTCTCTCGCAAAAAGTTTAAAAGACTTGTTCTCGGAGACTATGTCCGCTTGAGGGGCGGATATGTTGTCAAAGCGATAGGCGTGGACAAAAACTCAAAGGGAGATATTGAACAGATAAATGGCGAAATAGTAGAAGATACCGTCGGCCAAGAGCCCCCCGAAGGCTGCAAACCTCGAGGTGTAATTCACTGGGTATCAGAAGTTCACTCGGTTAACTGCACGATTCATCAATACGACAGGTTATTTAACACTGCACTTCCAGAAGAGGGCAGCCAGCCATTCGTTGATTATATTAATCCGGAGTCGCTAGTTGTTAAGAAAGATTGTAAGGCAGAAGCTGGCCTCGCAGACGCTTCAATCGGTGAATACTACCAATTCGAACGCGAGGGTTACTTTTGCCTTGATAGTGTGCACGGCTCGCAGAGCAATTTGGTTTTTAACTGTACTATAGGATTAAAAGAAAAATCGAGTAAGTATAGCTAACACGAAGCGTTTTTTGCCGCCTGACAAAGTGATGCCCATGGAACTACAAATATTTAATTCTGCGTCTAGAAGGAAGGAGATCTTTAAGCCTATTGATAAAAACCGCGTCACAATGTACGTTTGCGGTCCCACAGTTTACAACAGGGTGCACATAGGAAATGCAAGGCCTGCAGTTATATTCGATACACTGTTTCGACTTCTGAAGAGGCTATATCCTCGAGTGGTGTATGCGCGCAATATTACCGATGTAGACGACAAGATTATCGACGTTGCGAAAAAAAGAGGACAAAAATCAAAGGACATAGCTAAGCTTTATGCTGATTGTTATTTTTCGGACATGGCTAGATTGAACTGTGAGCCACCGACCATTGAACCTTTTGCGACTGAACATATTCCTGAAATGCTTGATATGATTGGAGTTTTGATCAAGAAAGGATTTGCCTACGTGTCCGAAGGGCATGTGCTTTTTTCCGTTAGTTCCATGCCTAATTATGGAAAACTTTCAGGTAAATCATTACAAGATTTAGCAATTGGAGCTCGCGTCCAAATTGGGGAGTATAAACGTGACGCGAACGATTTTGTGCTCTGGAAGCCCTCAAAGCAGCGAGAGCCAACGTGGGATAGCCCCTGGGGCAAAGGGAGGCCAGGGTGGCATATAGAATGTTCCGCTATGGCGCAAAAGCACTTGGGTGTCACGGTTGATATCCATGGTGGGGGATTAGACTTGTTATTTCCGCACCACGAAAACGAGACGGCACAAAGTTGTTGTGCCAATAACGGAAAGCCATTAGCTAATTTCTGGATGCATAATGGCTTTGTTCAGCTCGATGGGCAAAAGATGTCAAAGTCGGTTGGAAATTTCAAACTAGTTTGCGACTTGTTGGAAGAGTATTCTGGAGAGGTTTTGCGGTATGTTATTTTGTCGGCACATTACAGGTCAGAACAACAATTCAACGCCCTACTGCTTGACTCGGCTAAACGTTCGCTTGATACGTTATATGGCTGTCTAAAATCCACGGAAGATTTGGGCCACGTCGATGAAGATATGACCACCAATAACGGTTTTCTGGCATTGCTTGATGATTTGAATACCTCGGAGTCTATTAGTGAATTGCATTCGCTGGCTAGGCAGACAAGACAGGGACCGCTCAAACATCGAGTGATGGCTCGAGGACAACTGCTGAACTTGGCCCGCTTGTTAGGGTTACTTCAACAAAATCCGGATGATTGGTTTAAAAAGACACACGACCCAGACGCACTGTCGGGGCAAGAGATTGAAGAAGCAATTATTCTCAGACAAAAAGCTAAAGAGTCTAGAAACTTCGGCGAGGCGGACCGCATTCGGAATGAGTTATCTCTAAAAGGTGTAATACTAGAAGACGGCAAAAATGGCACGACTTGGAGGCGATCTTAGCACTGACAGCTCGACTTAAATCCCCATAGAAGAGGAGCTAATGAACGGTTTCTCGAGGCTACCTTCAACGTTTCCATTCAAGATGCCTAAGATATTTTTGACAGCTTTCTCGGCCAAAATTCTGTAACTCGTAAGTTGGCCGCCATATACTCCTAAGTAACGAGCTTCTTCAAGTAAGAATAAGCGTCGGTCGGGGCCCTTGGATTGCTTTTTAGCAAGTAATTTACTTCCAAGGCCAGACCACGCTTGTGACGGAGAATGATTAAAGTGTGGGAAGTGATGACGCACGGTTTTCACCAAATATTCTACCTCCTCCACGGTGGGTTTAACGTGTTCTGGATTTCCGGTGAATAATTTTTCTGCAGATCCAACCAATGTTCCCTCTCGCCACGGAGCTACAATGAGCCTTCCCGCGTTGTTGACTGGCTCGATAAAAAAGCGCTTCTCGCTTAGCTGCTGCGCAAACTCAATATAGGTGCTTTTCACGCATTGAACAGCTGGAATTTTGCTGAATAAACCCATCCTTTCTGCGGTCAAAGAGCTCCAAGCTCCAGTTGCGTTGGCGATAAATCGGCACTCGAAAGTCCTAGTTCTCGAACCTTTTGTTACTTGCACTTTATAACCATCTGGGATCTTTATCGCTTCGTCAAAATTCACTGGGCACAACGCCAGTGCACCGTGGATTTTGGCTGATCTCACCAGTTCTTGTGTCAGAACAACTTCGTCGGTGTGGGCATCGATGAACTTATAAACAGCCTCTAGTTTGAATTGATTTAGACCGTCCAACCCGCGCCATTCATCTTCAGAAAGTTTCTTGAACCATGGGAGTTTGGTTTTTCCTGACAAAATGTCATATGCCATTAGTTGCAGTTCGGTGGACCAAGGTAACCGTCTGTCATCCTCAAATACAGGCAAGTAAAACCAGCTTGATTTTATGATGTCCGGAGCGATGCTCAGTAACACTTGTCGCTCGACTAAGTCCTCTCGGGTTTGGAAAATGTTGCTCCCAGTAAAATGCTCGAGGCTTCCATGCACAAGCTTGTTTGATTTTTGAGTGTTTCCAGAGCCCCAACCCTTGCGTTCAACTATGACAGTCGACAATCCATTGAGTGCTGCTGCCTGAGCAATTCCTGCTCCTATAATTCCTCCCCCTACAACGCATAAATCAAAATCTGTAGACATCAATCACCTCCGTAGAAGCGGCAATTAGACTTGCTTGTGTGACGCATCCATGATGGAAATCCATTACTTCATAACCTTATAATATCAAATTATAAAAAGAGGTGCTCTTTGACACAGATGGAAGATACCATGGTCTTAATTCGAGATAAAATTCTTTGATTGGTAAACGTTAAAAGCTTTTATTGAAGATGGTAAAAGATGGTATCCTCAACGCCCTTTTTTTGGAGTGTAATATGTCTCTCGTTTTATTTGAAATTTCTGACCATGTGGCAATATTAACCCTGAACAACCCCGAAAAGCGGAACATGCTCACTTTGGAAGTGTGCAGTATGATCTCTGCATATGTGGCTGAAGCAGAGACAAGTGATAGAGTTAAAGCCCTGATAGTCACCGGGACTGGATCCTCTTTTTGTGCCGGCGGGCAGTTAACAGACATTAATCCTGATAGGGAAACCCTTGCGGGCATTTACAGTGGGTTCTTGAGTATTGCTCAATGTGAGATCCCGACTATAGCGGCAGTTAACGGACCCGCTGTTGGAGCGGGCTTTAATATGGCGATTGGTTGCGACGTAAGAATCGTCTCGAAAAATGCTCTATTTGAACCAAGATTTTTCGGGCTTGGGCTTCATCCTGGGGGGGGCAGTACATGGATGACTAGGCAATTGGCTTGTTGGGACACTGCTGCAGGTATGCTTATTTTTTCTCAAGCTATTAGTGGTGAACTGGCCGTCAAAAAGGGTTTGGCTTGGAAATGCGTTGATCATGGCGATCTGCTTGATGAGGCAATCGCCTTAACGAGTAACATTCGCGATATTCCAAAAGCAATTTTACTGCGTACGAAAAAGACGCTTCGAACAGCGGATATGTGCAAAAGTCATAACGATATCTTGGAAATCGAAACTGAGGAGCAATTGTGGTCTATCAAACAACCCTTCGCTCGCGATGCGATTTCTAATATGATCAATAAGATTAGCAGTCAGCCCTAATTATTCTTAACGAAGTCCCATCGAATTTATTTTGGTTTATCGATCCTCTATCAGGAAGACGGCAGCGCTTTTTCAGCCGCCTCAACGCATTGCAGTATCAATGTGTTTATGGTCATCGGCCCAACGCCGCCAGGAACTGGCGTCAGCGCAGATACTCGACTAAAAAGAGGTTCTAATTCTACGTCGCCAATCCCACCTGGGTGAAATCCAGCGTCAATCACCACAGCATTATCGGCAATCCAATTTGATCGAATAAATTCAGGCCGACCGACGGCACCAACAAGTACATCAGCAGTTTCAATTATTTCTGGAAGATTTTTCGTCTTGGAGTGACAAATTGTTACGGTAGCATTGGCATTTAAAAGCATTAAAGCCATTGGCTTTCCGAGGATTGGACTCCTACCTACAACTACTGCACGTTTTCCAGCTAAAGGAATTTTGTATGCTTCCAAAAGACGCATGATTCCTTGCGGTGTAGCTGAGCCGTATGCATCCTCATTCATGGCCATCCGTCCGAATCCTTGGCATGTAACTCCATCAACGTCTTTTGTTAGCGCAATTTGGTCAAAGCAGGCTCGCTCATCTATTTGCGGGGGGACTGGATGTTGGAGAAGGATACCGTGGCAATTGGTATTTTTATTTAGTTCCGAAATTTTTCTTAGTAGCTCTTTAGTGGTTGAGTCAGCAGGCATTTCAACTGCAATTGATTCCATACCAATTCTTTTGCAAGCGTTTTGTTTCATTCTAACATAAGTCGCGGAGGCGGGGTCAGCACCCACAAGAATGGTTGCAAGAATGGGCGGATTGCCGTGGTTTTTCTGTTTCAGGGCAGCCACTCGAACACCTAATTCGTTTTCGGTGTCTTGAGATAACTTTTTTCCATCTAGAATCTGTGCTGCCATATTAAATAATCTCTATCGTATGAGTGTTTTTGAGTATTATTTGACCTATGTTCTAATTCAGGAGTTCTTTTCTAAAGCGTGGTCTTGCTACGCTTTAAAGTGGGATGGACGACGGAGATTGAATCCGTCCCTTTGCTTCCCACTGTCGGCACTGGTCACAAAACTAAGACTGCCGAAAGACTGCCGAAAATTGCTAATTTTTATTTAAAAAGTCTCTAACCTATTGATTAATAAACCTTTAAAGTGGGGTGGACGACGGGGATTGAACCCGCGACCACCGGAATCACAATCCGGGGCTCTACCAACTGAGCTACG
>MDTB01181809.1_pt1 | contig 11087 bp, 10 predicted proteins | sample 811161 | NCBI WGS metagenome assembly MDTB01 (sample SAMN05326650, study PRJNA326480) | marine metagenome | isolation source: seawater | place: Mediterranean Sea | collected 2009
TAGAGTCGTAAGACCACCCTCGGTACCAGGTGCCATTTCATTTCTAATTCTAATATTAGCAAAAGTTCCTCTCATCATAACTTCATGATTACCTCGTCTTGCACCATAAGAGTTAAAGTCTTTTTGTTGAACTTGGTTTTTCATAAAATAATCACCTGTAGGACTATCTTTTTTTATATTACCTGCAGGTGAGATGTGGTCTGTAGTAACTGAGTCAGCTAGTAAAAGTAATAATCTTGCATCTTTAATTGGTTTAAAACCCTCTGGTTGATCAGGCAAATTATCAAAAAAAGGAGGTCTCTTTACATAAGTAGAATTATCTTCCCAGTTATAAATACTACTATCAACTGTTTTAATTAATCTCCACTCTTTTGGCCCCTCTGAAACATTTGAATAACGATTGATAAACATATCTGCATTAATTGACTTTAACATTATATCTTCAATTTCTTTATTGCTTGGCCAAATATCTTTTAAGAAAACTTCTTTGCCCTCCTTATCTTTTCCAAGAGAATTTTTATACATGTCAAAGTTCATATTGCCTGCTAAAGCAAAAGCTACTACAAGCGGTGGTGAAGCAAGATAATTAGCTTTTACATCAGGGCTTATTCTTCCTTCGAAATTTCTATTTCCAGAAAGCACAGATACTGCATATAAATTTTCTTTGTGTATAACATCAGAAATATTCTTGTTTAGAGGACCAGAGTTTCCAATACATGTTGTGCAGCCATATCCAACTAAATTAAATCCAAGTTCATCCAAATATTTATTTAATCCAGCTTTTTCTAAATAATCTGTAACAACTTTTGAACCGGGTGCTAGAGAAGTTTTTACCCATGGCTTAATTTTTAAACCTTTTTCTATAGCTTTTTTTGCAAGCAATCCTGCTCCAATCATTACACTGGGGTTTGAGGTATTAGTACAAGAAGTAATAGCTGCTATAACTATATCACCGTCGGTAATTTTAAAATCTGTATCTGAAACTTTTGCCTCAATTGGTTTATCTCTTTTCGTATTTTCTTTATAAACTTTCACAAAATCTTTTGAAGACTCAGTTAATAAAACTTTATCTTGAGGTCTTTTAGGACCAGAGATACTTGGCACAACAGTACTGATGTCTAAAGACAAAGTGTCAGTAAACACCATGTCTTCGCTTGCCCAAAGACCTTGTTCTTTCGAATATTTTTCTACAAGCTGTATTGTTTCTTTGTCTCTACCAGAAAGTTTCAAATATTTTAACGTTTCCTCGTCTACAGGAAAGAAACCGCATGTTGCTCCATATTCAGGCGCCATATTTGCAATTGTTGCTCTATCAGCTAATGTAAGATTTTTTAAACCTTCTCCGTAAAATTCTACAAATTTTCCTACTACTCCTTTTTCTCTTAACATTTCAACTATAGCTAAAACTAAGTCTGTAGCAGTGAGTCCTTCGAGCAGTTTTCCTTTAATCTCTACTCCAATAACCTCTGGAATTAACATTGATATAGGTTGACCTAACATTGCTGCTTCCGCTTCTATTCCACCCACTCCCCATCCTAAAACTGATAATCCATTAACCATAGTCGTATGACTATCTGTACCAACTAATGTATCTGGGTAAGCGTATAAATCGTTTCCACTTTTAGACGACCAAACTACTTTGGCTAAGTACTCTAAATTAACTTGGTGACAAATACCTGTTCCTGGAGGAACAACTCTAAAATTATCAAAAGCTTTTTGACCCCATTTAAGAAATGCATATCTCTCTCCATTCCTAGAAAATTCTTTTTCAACATTTTGATTAAATGATTTACCTGATGCGTACTCATCTACCATAACTGAGTGATCAATTACTAGATCAACTGTAGATAATGGGTTAATTTTATTTGGATCTTTATTTTTTTCTTTAACAGCATCTCTCATCGCAGCTAGGTCTGCGATAGCAGGAATACCTGTATAATCTTGTAATAAAGTTCTTGCAGGCCTAAAGGCTATTTCAGTATTCGATTTTTTATCTTTAAGCCATTCCTTTAATGCAAAAATTTGTTTTTTATCAACGGTAGTGTCATCTTCATATCTTAGAAGGTTTTCTAGCAAAACTTTAAGTGATTTTGGCAGTTTGGATATTCCTTCTAAACCATTTTTTTCCGCATGTTTTAAATTAAAAATTTTATATTCTCTACCTGACGAACTGATTGTATTTAATGAATTAAAGGAATTTTTACTATCAAATTTCATAAGCTATACATAAAACAAAATGACACAAACGATAAGTAAAAAAGACATAAAATAATTAAAATTCTTAACAAACTTTTCACTTGTGGCAAATTTTCTCATATATTTACCTGTTAAGCACCATCCTAATTGGCTGCAAATAGCCATAAAAAAAAATACAATAACAAGCATAATTGAGTCTCTTAAAAAGTTTTGATTGCTAATAAACATAGAAATAGCTGTAAGCCCTATTATGATACTTTTAGGATTTACGAATTGGAAAAAAAAAGTATTCGTGAATGTAACTGGCTTAGGATCTATTTTTTTTTCTTTATTTTCTCCAGGAAATGATAATTTGTATGCCATAAACAAAAGATAAATTGATCCTAAAATTTTAATTATAAATTGAATTATCTCAAATTTTTGAAAGACGATAGCTGAAGTAAGAATTAATAAAATTATTAAAATAGTCCAACCTGAAATGACACCTAACATAGTTGGCATTGCTTTTTTAAAACCAAAATTAAATGCGGTGTAAGAAGTCATAATATTATTTGGTCCAGGTGAAAAAGCTGCAACTGATGAAAATAAAACTAGAGTAAGAATATTGGATGTCATTAATGAGGAGCTCTAAACTTGTTATGACAAGCTGAGCAATTACCCCACATTAATTTTTTTTGAATAGCTCTTAAATCTTCTTCGGCTTCAACAACTACGGCAAGTTTAAGCATGTCGTCTGAAGCTTTTTGCATTAAAGCATTAAATTCATCTTTATTTTCCCAAATACTTGGAAGCGCCTCTGTTTTAAATCCTTCTTTAGTGTTTTCAGGAAAATAGTCTAATAATTTTTTATAATTATCTGAAATTTTCTTCATTAACGGTTTCGCCTCTTCAATTTTTTTAGATTTCAATAATATAGATATTTTTTTTGCGTTTTGATAGTTTTCACTAAACATTGCTTTCCTACCTTTAATAATTTCTTCTACAGTTTTAGCATTGGCTGAGAAAGAAAAGCTTAAAGAAAAAATAATAATAAGTGTTTTTATTATTTTTATCTTTTGCTTCATAAGATTTATATTGTCATGAAAACTGAAGATTTCCCATCTTTAAGTTGATAAATAACATAGGGTTCATCTTTGTCACCTGGCATTCCTGGTGTTCCGATTGGCATACCAGGCAAAGCTATACCATCAATATCAGGTTGCTCTTTTAATAATTTATTTACCGCTTCAAAGGGAACATGTCCTTCGATAAAATATTTTCCCATAATAGTAGTATGGCAAGACTGCATTTCTACTGGAATATTGTATTTTTGTTTTATTGTATGAAGGCTTCTCATATCTGTTTGTTTTACTTTAAATTTTTCCTCTTCTAAAAATAAAACATATCCATAACAACATCCGCATGAAGGAGTTTTAAAAACTTCGACAATTTGTTTATTGTTAATATTTGCCAAAGCAACTTTCTTCCCTGCGACAAAATTTAAGACATAAAAAATAGAGAATAATAATAATGTAATAATTATTAATTTTGATGTTATGCTATTAGATGACATACTTAATTGTAATTTATAATGAAGATTTTTAACAGCAAAAATGAGTACGGACTATTGGCCAAATTGTTCCACTGGGCAACATTCATTATCTTAATAGCCCAGATTCCCTTTGGATTTTATTTAGTAGGGCTTGAATTCTCTGATGAAAGAATTGAGCTTGAAAATATTCATATTCTAATAGGTATAACTGTTTTTTATCTTACTTTGTTAAGACTAATCTGGAAATTTTTTAATCCAAGTCCGTCTGAAAGTAAAAATTTTTTTAAAGGGCAAGTCTTTATCGGAAAGGCTAACCATTTTTTACTTTATTCAAGTATTCTTACTATTACTATTTCTGGAATTCTTAAGAAACTTTATATGGGAGAAACACTAAATTTCATATTTTTTAAATACGGATTTGATAAGGATAATTTTATTTTAGCAGATGCTTATTACCAAGTTCACATTTACGCTAATTACTTATTATTAGCACTTATAAGTCTACATATACTTGCAGTCATTGTTCATCATTTTGTTTTTAAGGATAAAATCTTAAACAAAATTACTTAATGTTTTTTAAAATTTGAGAAATGTAATTTAAATTACTTGCTGATTAACCTATTTATATTATCTAAAGCCTTAGAAAAATTAACAAAAAATTTTCTTTTTTTTAACTCATTTAAAACTTTCATATTCAAACCTTTTGGAGTTTGTGACTCTTTGACAAGTTTTTTAAATCCTGAATTTTTTTTTAAAAAGGCATCTTGGCTTAAAGCTAAAAATAATGATGCAACATAATCCGTTGCTAGCTTTTCTTTTATTCCTTTTTTTACAAGCCACTGAGTTGTAGTGTTGTAAACTTCATAAAACGAAGCCATAGCGGAAGAAGTTGACCAAAATTGATAGCTTTTTTTTTCATCATTTATATTAATTACTAAACCCAATTTTGAAAAAATTTTATAAGCTATCTTATTCTTGGGGCTAATAATTATTGGTCCTATCTTATTTTCTATAAAAGGTAGAGGTATAGCTTTACAGATGTTATTACTATTAGTAAGTTTTTTTAGTTCCTTAATCTTTATAGTAGAAATTAGGCTTATGATATTTTTATTTTTATTGAATACTAATTTTCCAAGTATTTTCTTACCAACCTTCGGCGTGACAGCTAAAAAAATAATCTTTGAATTTTCGATTATTTCTTGATTATTTTTGCATATTCTAACTTTTGAAAACTTACTGCTTAATCTTTTCGCTATATTTATATTTCTTGAAGATATATAAATTTTATTAATCTTTAATTTAGATTTAAAGATTCCATATATGATTGAAGAGGCAATTTTACCAGTTCCTATAAAACCTAAATTCATAAAGTATGAACAATAACCAAGCTATAACCTTTTATAAAGAAAATTTTAAGCAGATTTTATCTAAAGAATTTATCCTGGTGATAATTGCTTCTATTCCTGCAGCTATATTTGCTGAATATCTAAATATACCTTTAGGCTGGTTTTTAGGCCCTATGATAATTACCTCTATTTTATCATTGAGTGGAATTAAAGTTATAATGCCTAGACTAATTTTAAGTTCTATCTTAATAATTTTGGGGTTATACATTGGAAATTATATTGACAAAAATTTGTTTTCTCAAATTCATCAGTGGATTTGGACCTCTTTTATTATGTTAATTTACATAATTGCAAGTGTCCTTTTGGTGTCAAAATATTTAGAAAAATTTTCATCTTATGGAAAAAAAACTTCAATATTTTCTGCTGCCCCTGGAGCTTTGGGTCCTCTTTTAATTTTAGCAGAAGACGAAAAGTCAGATTTAAGTCAAGTAGCTACTTCGCATCTAATAAGATTAATAATAATAATTACTGTTTTTCCTTTTTTAGTAAATAGTTTTTCAAATATAGAAGAGGTTGAAGTTCTTGAAACAATTAGTAAAGATCAAAATTTAATTCAACTATTAATTTTAATATTCTTTTCTCTTGTTCTAATCTTTGTATTTAATAAACTTAAGGTTCCAGCAGCTTTGCTTTCTGGAACACTAGTAGCTAGCGGTTTTTTACAAATATCAGATATAGCTTCATATAAATTACCACCAAACATAATAGATTTTTCATTATTGATACTTGGATCATCAGTTGGTTGTAGGTTTGCTGATAAATCTTTCAATGATATTATTAGAAACGTTCTTCATAGTTTTGTAGCAACCTTTATGCTTGTAGTTCTAGGATTGTTTGCTGCCTTATTGGCTAGTCAGGTTATAGATAAAAATTTTTTTACTTTGTTGCTCTCTTACTGTCCTGGAGGAATATATGAAGTAGCGGTTATAGCAATTTATTTTAATTTAGACCCGGAGTTTGTAGCTTTTCATCACATTATAAGATTAATGCTTATACTTCTAATTGTGCCAGTATTATTAAAAATAATACATAAAAAATAAAAAAAACCCACTTAATTTAATAAGTGGGTTTTAATTTTTTAAGATTTTAATTAAAATCCGTATGCTATTCTAAGTGTTGTCGCGTCTGCGTCAGCAGTAACTTTAGAACTTCCAGAAGTAGAATGAAGTGTTATATCTTGGAAATCAGAGTAAAAAATATCTGCACTGAAGTTTCCGTAGTTATATCCTAAACCAATTTGACCACCGTAAATTTTCTCATTTCCGTAAGTCGAGGCAGGTAAAGTTTCACTTGTTGTAATATCAGCAAAATGCATTCCTAATATTCCATAAATTCCACCACCACCTATTGGTAATTTAGTATAAACAGTAAATAAATCTTCTAATTCTGCGCTAGCTGATCTAGTTCCTGAATCATCATCATTTGCAGCAGTTGTGTCAGTTCTTGAACCACTACCGATATCAAAGCTTACTGGAACATAATCTAAACCTAATGCAAAACCATTGTCTCCAACGATTTCAGCAAAAAGAGATGCTCCTTCAAATGCTTCTGAAAATGATTTAGTATTTTTATCAGTTGTACCAGCAGCATTGTTTAAGCCTTCAGCATCTTCATGCTCAGCACCATCAGTATCAAGTGAACCAACCATTAAAGAAACGCCAACTCTCATATCAGCTTTTACTGAATAAGAGGCAAGAGATAATACAAGTATAGCAAAAAAAGTTTTTAGTAACTTGCTCATTATAGTTTAACTCCTAATTAATATTAATATTATATTTATCGCGATAAATATGTTCTTTTCTTACAAGATTATCGTCTTCGAGTCAGCTTTTAATTGTTAATACAGTTAGTAAAAAAACCAAAAAAATCAGCAAATACAGTCAAAAAGTGTGTTATAAATGCAACATCACAAATTAAAATTTACCTCTAATTTAGCTCTTTTTAAATAGGCTTTTATAAATTTGCCATGAAATGATCAATGTAATTACTGACATTATAGAGATGGTCAATGGTCTATCCCAAAGAAAACTAAAAGATCCATCGCTTATTAAAAGGGATCTTCTCAGATTCTCCTCCATCAATCCACCAAGTACAAAAGCTAATATTAAAGGGGGCATGGGGAATTCATAAAGTCTCAAAATAGTTGCAACTACAGCAATACCTATCATTAAAAAAATATCAAAATTATTGAAAGACATTAAATAAATTCCTGTTACAGAAAAGAATAAAATTAAGGGAATTAAAAAAGCTCTCGGTACAGCTAAAATTCTAGCTATATAAGGTATCAACGGCAAATTTAAAATTAGAAGAATTACCATTCCTATGTACATTGACATAATTACTGACCAAAATATTTCAGGGTTAGTTTGATAAAGCCTCGGCCCTGGTTGAATTCCAAATCCTAACAAAGCTCCGAGCATAACAGCTGTAGTGCCACTCCCAGGAATTCCAAGAGTTAATAAAGGAACAAAAGAACCAGAGCATGCAGCATTATTTGCAGTTTCTGGAGCTGATAATCCGTTAACACTCCCTTTGCCAAATTTTTGCTTTTCCTCATCGTTAACAAAATTTCTCTCCATTCCATAAGCTAAAAATGATGCTATTGTTGAACCTGCTCCTGGTAAAACTCCAACTATAAAACCTATTATTGAGGATCTTGGAATAGTGGTTACCATTTTTTTTGTTTCTTCTTTATCAAGTTTAATTGATCCAAGTTGAGACAAAGAAATTTGTTTAGCTGCTCGGGTGGGATCATTGCCTTTAAAAATTATCGTAAGAGCCTCACTCATCGCAAAAGTCGCCATGACCACTAAAACAAAGCTTATACCATCGGTTAAATTCATATTATTAAATACAAATCTAGGGATATCTGAAAGAGTATCTTGACCAACAGAGGATAGCATTAATCCAAGAACAACCATCATCATAGCTTTTAAGAAATGACCTTTTGCAGAAAAAGCTGAAACCGCTGTTAGACCTAGTATCATTAGACCAAAATAATCTGGTGATCTAAATGCCAAGCTAACTTTTGATAAGCTGGGAGCTGCAAATAATAAAAATACGGCTGCTATTGTGCCTCCAGCAAAGGAACTATAGGCGGCTATTGCTAAAGCCTTTCCAGCTTTTCCTTGTTGAGCCATAGGGTAACCGTCAAATGAGGTTGCAACTGTTCCTGGAACACCAGGAGCATTTATTAGAATAGATGAAGTTGAACCACCAAAAACTGCTCCATAGTAAACCCCTGCCATTAAAATTAAACCAGTAGAAGGTTCAAATCCATAAGTTATAGGTATCATTAAAGCTATAGCAGTCATGGGTCCAAGACCTGGCAACATTCCAATAATTGTTCCGGAAAAACAACCGAGCATAACCATTAAAATATTTTTTAATGATAAAGCAGTTTGTAAACCTATAATTATACCTTCTGTCATCCAATTATTCCTAAATATTTTAAGAGAGGATCACGCAAATAAATATCTAATAAACCGTGAAGAAGAAACATGAATAAAGCAACAAAAGGAAAGGAAAGTGTAAATACCCATCCCCATCTTCTTTCTCCAAGAATTAAATATGAAAAAACTAAAAAAATTGAGGTTGATAAAAAATACCCAATTTTAAGTATGGTTACACCGTAAAATATCATGAGAAGAATTAATGAAACTGTTTTTTTATAATCTAAAATTGATAAATCAACTACTGAGGGTTTTTTTTCAGGTAAAATTAAATAAAGACCAGATAAAATCATTCCTGCATACCCTAAATATATTGGAAATGTTTTTGCATTAAATGGAGCGTTTTCATCAAAGGTAAAAACTACTATTTGATGTGCAAAATAAAGATAAGAACCTGAAAAAATGAAAAAGAGCAGTGATATAATCTTTACTGGACTAATATTCACTGCTCTCCCTCTATGATTTACTTAATAACCCCTAAATTTTTAAGTAGACCAGTCATTTCAACGGTCTGTTTCTCTAAAAATTTAACGAATTTTTTGTCTGGGTTATAAATGTTTACCCAGGCGTTTCTTTTTCTTACTGACTCCCACTCAGATGTTTTTTGTACATCGCCTAACATCTTTGCAATTTTCTTTTTATCCGCATCGCTCATACCTGGAGGTCCGAAAAACCCTCTCCAGTTTACGAAGATCGCGTTAGTACCTTGCTCTTTAAGTGTAGGAACATCTGGAGCATCTGCAACTCTTTTAGGTGCAGTGATACCAAGAATTTTAACTTGATCCCTAGCTCCCATTACTTCTCCCAAGCCTGTCGAAAGTATTTGAGTTTCTCCAGATAAAAGACCAGCTAAAGCTTTACCTCCAGCATCATATGGGATGTAAACAACATCATTAGGATTTGCTCCGGCTTCTTTAAAAGCTAGCGCTCCAATTAAATGGTCCATACTTCCTCTTACTGAACCTCCAGCCATTTTTACAGCTTTAGGATTTGCTTTGTAAGCAGCAACAACATCTTTCCACGAATTAAATGGAGAATTCTTAGCAGCTACAATTGCACCATAGTCTCCAATTACTCCAGCTATTGGAACAACATCTCTATAAGATGTAACCTTAGCAGCATTTTTTGGATCAACATATCCCGAGTGCCTAGTTATAGATCTTAACACTAGAGGTGTAGATTGAACTAAAATTGTTTCTGAAGGTTTGGTGTTTATCATAAATGATAGAGCTTTACCTCCACCACCGCCTGACATATTTTCAAATGAGGCGCTTTTTAACATTCCTGATTTAGTTAGTGCTTCTCCAGTTCCTCTTGCAGTTCCATCCCAACCACCTCCTGCTCCACCACCAATAACAAAATGAAGCTTATCAATGGCAAAAGTTGTGTTTGAAATTGAAGACAAAAGAACAGCAGTAAATACTAAGCTAATAAGTTTTTTAAATTTACTTAACATTTTTCCTCCCGTAGTTTGTTAATAATTATGATTAAAGTTAATAACCTTGAAAGAGTCAATATAGATTAATTAAAAAAAGTACCGCGTATTCTTAACAATTCTCTTGAAAGCCCAGAATGCTCTTTAAACGCACGTCTTCCGTGTAACCAAAAATAATTATTTGAAAAAATAGTTGAGCCTACAGGTAAAGGAAATACTACTTTATTTTTACTCTCCTCTAAAGCATCAGATAATTTTTGTAGAAATAAACCTTGTTGCATGTTTTTAGGTTCTGGAAATTGATCAATATAAGAAATAATTGGCTTACCTTTGTCATCATTCGAAAATACAGGATGTTCAACTTTATATTCTACGTTCTTACTTTTGGGTGACCCCCAAATAAAATTTTGTCTTCCTATCGGATCCTTGCTTAAATCTTCTAAATATTCCCAATCATCTAAATGGAGTATCACACTTTCTCCTCCTGACACATTTTGTTCCTCCAGTTTAGTCATTATGAGCCAGTCTGTTTTTTCTTTTACATAAGTTCCGTCAGTATGGAGATCTAAATTTGTATATGCTTTTCTTAGATAAGAGTCGCTTTGATCAACATGTTTTACCTCAAACCTTGCATAATATTTGCTAGACATAGAGTCAAAATTTGGAGTGCCAACGAGATAAGCTAATGAAGTTGATAATTTTACTAAGAAGTCTTTGTCAAATTTATTATTTTTTATTTCAGGCTCAATAATTAATGTTCCTGAACTTCTATCATTTAAAACTTTATTAAGATGTTTACTCAATTCATTTTTGAATAATTCGTCCAAACTTTTAGCAATAGTAAACCTAGAAAAAGGTTTATATTCTAATGATGTAATTGAATGTTTTTTAAATGGAAATACTAGTCTATCTAGATCTTCTTCAGGTATTTTTATAACCTTTACCCTCTTAGAATTTTTATGATCTTCAATTTTTAAACTCATATACTTGTTAAAACAGATAGAAGTATAGCAGAAAATATTGTTGGTATAACCAAATTTTTCTTCATTATAATAAAAATAAATATA
>MDTB01037750.1_pt1 | contig 11086 bp, 5 predicted proteins | sample 811161 | NCBI WGS metagenome assembly MDTB01 (sample SAMN05326650, study PRJNA326480) | marine metagenome | isolation source: seawater | place: Mediterranean Sea | collected 2009
CCCTTCGGGGCAAGGCAGCTGGCCTGCGTTTTGGATGCTACCAACCGATGAAGAATACGGTACATGGCCACGCTCAGGCGAAATTGATGTTTTAGAATCAGTAAACCTAAAAACCGCTGACGAAGATGGCGGTGTTGAATCAAGCATTCATGGCACATTGCATTACGGCCGCGCTTGGCCAGATAACAGCTACACAGGCCAAGAGTACAAATTTCCTGAAGATAGCAACCCAGCAGATGACTTTCATACTTACGCAGTAGAGTGGCAAGAAGGTGAAATACGCTGGTACGTTGATGGCTACCTATATGCCACACAGCGCCAATCAGAAGTATTATATAATTCCAAAGGCGAAGCCGCAGGTTTGAAACATCGCGGTTGGTTTGCAGAGTATTTTGAACAAGGTTCTGGCGAGCTAGAAACTCATTGGGATAGCGCTCCTTACGATAAGGACTTTCACTTACTGTTAAATTTAGCAGTAGGCGGCGACTGGCCTGAAAACGTAAATGAGTTAGGCGTAGATGCCAGCGCATTTGAAAACGGCCAAACGTTTGCAATTGACTACGTACGCGTTTATCAATGTGCATCAAACCCAGATACCGGCAAAGGGTGTGAAACTATTCGCCCAGGTTACGATAGCCTAGACGATGCCCTGCTAGAGGGCGAAGCGCCTATTCCTAGCCCGCCATCTACAGGTATTGCTACACCGTTAACTATTTTTGGCGACAGCTTTAACCCTAACTGGCCAGCATGGGATTGTTGTGGTGGCTCTACACCTGCAATTGTAAGTGATGAAGAGCAAGGCGACGTTGTTGAATTTACAATAGGCAGCGAGCCTACAGTGGTTGGCTTTATTAGCCGCGATGCGTTTATTACTGATGAAAACGGCGCTGCAACGCCTTTTGATGCATCACCTATGCTAGAAGAAGGTTACGTACGCTTTAAAATGAAAGTAACCAGCGCACCAAGCGTGCCAGACACACCTTGGTTTGTAAAACTTGAAAGCACAGAAGCCTCAACCGATGCTGATATGCCGCTTACAAGTAGCGTTGAAGGCCAAGCACCTGTAGTAGGTGAGTGGCAAACCTATACGTTTTTACTTTCTGACCTTGCTGACTTAGATTTAGATATCAGCGCAATTGACGTACTTATGGTATTTCCTGAGTGGGGCACGGGCGAAGGCGCAACCTTTTTAATTGACGACGTTGAAATTACGCAAGACAACCTAGGCGCATCACCAGAGCTAACTATTTTTGAAGATGAGCAAAACCTAGCATGGCCAATGTGGGATTGTTGTGGTGGCTCAACGCCTATCGAAGTGGTAGATGATGAAGCGCACGGTGTAACCGCTGAATTTAGTATTGGTGCAGAGCCTACAGTAATGGGCTTTAACAGCCGTGTTGAAGTAGGTGGTGCAGGTGAGTCATTTGATGCAAGCAGCATTTTAGATGAAGGCGTTATACAGTTTGACTTAAAAGTAACGTCTACTCCTAGCGACCCTTCAACTGCGTGGTTATTTAAAGTAGAGGCAAATGGTGCAACTTCATTTGCAGAACTTGAGCTAACGCAAAGTGTTGAAGGTGTAGCGCCAGTGACTGGCGAGTGGCAAACTTATACATATAAGTTATCAGATCTCGCTGGTGCGGGCCTTGATGTAAGTGCAATTGATGTACTTATGATTTTTCCGGCATGGGGCGCAGGTGAAGGCGCGGTTTACCGTGTAGATAACGTTAAAATTTACAACCCTAATGCAGCGCCCGTTGCCTCTGGTGAGCTAAACGTATTTACAGATACAGTCGCCGATCAGTGGAGCATATGGGATTGCTGTGGTGGTTCAACACCTACTACAGAAACCGACGATGATCAGCACGGCGCAGTGGCTCAGTTTAGCATTGGTGCAACACCTACTGTAATGGGCTTTTTAGCCGATGAAGACGTATCGTTTGATGCATCAGCCCTGTTAGAAAATGGCGTTGTACAGTTTGATTTAAAAGTAATAACAGCACCTTCAAACGTGGATGCACAATGGTTGTTTAAAATTGAATCAATTGGCGCTTCAAGCGCAGTAGAGCTGGCATTAACGCAAAGCAATGAAGGGCAAACACCTGTTACAGGCGAATGGCAAACATACACCTTCCCTATTGGGCAACTATTTGATGCGGGCTTAGATATTAGCGCTATAAACGTGCTCATGGTATTTCCTACGTGGGATATGGGCAACGGCGCATTATACCGCATAGATAACGTGATTATCGCGAATCCATAAAAACACACTACAATAGGCGCATGGCGCCTATTGCTACACAACAACATTTTATAAAGCAGAGCTATTATGAACACATTCAATTTTAAAAAGAGCCAACTTGCGGCTTCTGTGTCTCTTATCATTGCTGCAAGCACGTTAAATACGGCCATTGCTGCCGAGGCAGACACTGCAGCATCTCCTGATGTAGAAGTTATTGAAGTAAAAGGTATTCGTGGTTCACTTATTCGTTCTATGGATATGAAACGTGATTCATCGGGCGTAGTAGATGCCATTTCAGCAGAAGAAATGGGTAAATTTCCAGATACCAATTTAGCAGAATCATTACAACGCATTACCGGTGTATCGGTGAGCCGAGCAAACGGTGAAGGTAGCCAAATTACCGTACGTGGTTTTGGCCCAGAGTTTAACTTAATTACGCTAAACGGCCGCCAAATGCCAGGCACAGGTTATACGCGTTCGTACAACCTTGAAAACATTGCCTCAGAGGGCGTAAGCGCGCTAGAAGTATTTAAAACAGCGCGCGCCGATGTACCAAGCGGTGGTTTAGGTGCTACGGTAAACATTTCTACTGCGCGCCCTTTTCAAAAGCCAGGTCAAAATTTTTCAGCCACGGTTAAAGCAAATCACGACTCATCAAACGAAGCCGGTGATGATGTAACCCCAGAGCTTTCTGCTGTTTATAGCAACACATTTGCAGATGACAGATTTGGTTTTGGTTTTTCGTTTTCGCACCAAGAACGCGACTTTCAAAAACAACGCGCCAATATTCAAGGTTGGCAAGCCAATGTTGATTTACCTGAATTAGATAGCAGTAACGTTGTTGATAACCGTACTGACCCATCAGGTAACTACTACTTCCCTAAAGACATGAACTACTCTATTGAAGATGTAGAGCGTGAACGTACTAACGGCCAAGTTACTTTTCAATTTGAACCGGTTGATGGCTTTGTAGCCACCTTAGATTACACAGCAAGTAAAGCGGTTACGGGCTCTGAAAGTATTGGTTGGGGTATTTGGAACGACTTTGGTAGCAATATTAATGGCTACGAGCTTGATGAAAACGGCACCGCTGTTTATGCCGATATTAGCGGTAACGATGCCTCGTTTACAGCCAACAAAGGCACCACAGAAGTAAAAGCACGCTCTATTGGTTTAAACCTAGAGTGGGAAATTAACGACACGTGGCACGTTGAACTTGATTACCATGACTCTAAAAATGAAACCGATAACGGCGCCGATGACGGGCTAGGCAGTACCGGCCAAGTTATTTTAGGCTCTGATCAGCTAGCAAACAAAATTTACGATTACCGCACAGGCGAAATTCCAAGTGCTCAAGTTAACTGGTTAAACGGCACAAGCGAATTAACGCCAGGCGAAATTGACTCTAACTTTAGCCAATTTACGCACTCGCCGGGTGAATCAAACATTGAGCAATTACAATTACATACCACTTGGTACAATGAAAACTTTGATATTGGCCTAGTTAAAGTAAAATTTGGTGCATCGCGCACTGAGCAAAACACCGGTGGTTACACTGCTTGGAGTGGCTTAGTAGGTGGCCCTGGTTTTAACCCATCGTACACAGAAATATTCCCAGATAGCATGTTTACTCGCCACGATACGTCGGGCCTTTTAGATCAATTTGATGGTGGCGGCAGCAACTTACAACCAGGTTACTACTACACCTACGATTTTGACGAAGCAGTGGCTCGCCAAATGGCTTACCTAACTTCTGATGTAACCGGTGGCGATGCATACGCAGCCAATGCTTACATGGATGGTATTGATAGCGAAAGCTACGTAGAAGAAATTACAAACAGCTTTTATATTCAATCAAGCTGGGAGTTTGATGTAAGCGATTACTACGTAAAAGTAAACGCAGGCCTGCGCTACGAGCAAACAGATGTAACCAGCACAGTACGCCAACGTGTTGAAGAACAAGTAAACTGGATCAGCGCCTCAGAGTGGATAATGCAATATGCAGCCGGCGGCGATGATAACTTCTTAGAGCAGCAAGGCGATTACGACATATTATTACCGTCAATCGATGTAAGTGTTGATTTAACCGAAGACGTTGTAGCCCGCGTATCATGGGGTAAAACTATGTCGCGTGCACCACTGGGTGATTTAGCCGGTGGCCGTAGCTTAACAGGCAGCCCAAAACCTGGCTCGCGCACGGGTAGCCAAGGTAATACAAATTTATTGCCGTTTGAATCAACCAATCTCGACTTATCATTAGAGTATTACTACGCAGAAGGCAGCTATGCCTCTGTTGGTTACTTTAAAAAAGACGTAGATAACTTTATTCAAACCACCATTACGCAAACCACGATTGAAGGTCTATACGACATTTTAAACGGCCCACGTTACTTACAAGCAGTTAGCGATATTGAATCGCGCGGCGAACAAGCAACCACCGATGCTATTTTTGCGCAAATGATTAGCAATGGTTATGGCAATGCGAATGGCGTCATTGAGCCAAATAGCGATGACCCACTTATGGTATGGAACATAAGCCAACCACAAAACACCGACAGCAAATCGGTAGATGGTTTTGAAGTGGCTGTTCAGCACTTAATTGGCGAAACTGGTTTTGGTGTAGGTGTTAACGCCACGTTTGTAGATGGCGATGTAGAATTTGATAGCGAAAGCCTAGACCAACAAGCGCCGCTTACAGGTTTAAGTGACTCTGCTAACTTTCAAGGCTTTTACGAAAAAGACGGCCTATCGGTTAAAATTACTTACGCATGGCGCGACTCGTACTTAATTGGTGTTGGACAAGCACAAGGCTCAGCCGATGCACCACCGCAATATGCTAAAGCCTACGGCCAATGGGATATGAGCGTTAACTACGATGTAAACGAAAACGTAACCGTATTTTTTGATGGCATAAACTTAAATAATGCCACCGAAGAAGGCTACGGCCGTTACGAAGAGCAGTTTTTATTTGCTAATCAGTACGGCCCACGCTACTCAATTGGTGCCCGTTACACGTTTTAAACTATTCCCTAGTTAGAATAGTTAAGCCGCTTGTTTTAACAAGCGGCTTTTTTTATAACGTTTTTATTTGCTCAAGCAACACATTAGTTGTCCAATCAATGCCTTTATATGCCACATCGGGCTTATAAAAATCCCCTGCCCCTCGCGCTCTGTTTACGTATACTTTGTTAGGTACAATCACTTTCCCCAACCCTGAAGGTAAATCAGCTAAACGTACCTCCATATACATAGAATCAGCACTACTTGGCGCACCGAATAACGTTGTATTTTCAAAAAGCTTAAACTTATCAAGCGCATCTAAACAAGCACTGGCGCACTGCGGCGGAACAATAACAAACACCTTGGTTTTAAAGTCACTAGTTAAAGGCTTTTGTGGTATGTTATTTAGCGTATTAGTTTCTTGCTCTACATAAAATGGATCACCACTTTTAAGTGATAAAGCCATACCCGCAGCCGTGATTTTAAATATTTTCAATAATTCAGGCTGATTTTTTACAACCTCTAATAAAGACACTACATGGTCGGTATTATCCTTTGATGCTCTCCACCACACTTGCGTGTTTTGAGAAGTATTATTTACTTTTTGTTCTACTATTTTTTTGCCCCATAGTTCTTTGGCTATTTGTGAGCTCCAATAAGATGAGCCACCTTGGTTATGACGCAAATCTAACACCACGGCTTTTGCAGTAAGTAACTTGCCACGCTGCTGTTGTATTTTTTCAAACACTTTATTGTAGGCAGCAGTTTGCTTTTCGGTTGATGAAAAGCTAGGCATAGCAATCCACGCAATATTTTTTTCAGGCCAGGTTAAATCAATGGGGAGTTCATCACCGTTGTAGGCATTTTCTAAATGCTTACTGGCTGACTTAGGCCTTACAGACCAATTTAATACGTGTGTATAGGTATCGCCATTGGCTTTAACAAATTCGCATTCTTTTAAAGGAGTTAAAAATGGATTGCCCTCGTCAATGAGTAACCGCCAACCTTGCTGCCACCAATGGCCAGGTTGTGCAACTTGCCCATAAAACTTAAACACTCTCTCACGTATTAAGGTCTCGGTGCTTTGTCCATCACACTGGCTTACAACGTCGCCTTTGCTAATATTTTTGTTTTCACTGTAATACACTTTTAGCGCATCACCTCGCCACACAGTTCTAAAGCCCGGCCAGCGGCGCGCGGGTCTATCTACGCTTGAAAACGCACCCGCGTGGCCATCTTGTAATACAGTACTAAAACGAGAAATTGCCGTTGCATGAACCTGCGGCCCGCTCGCTTGAGCTGAGAGTTTAAGTGCTTCTGCTTTCGCTTTTTTTAATAAGTCAGGGAAGGTTGGATTATTAACATCAAACATACCGGGGTGATTTTGTGCGGTAATGCTATATGCTGCCTCAATATCGCGCTCTGTTATACTGCGCCACTGCTCAGGTGTAGTAGGTATAATCGGCTCTTGTGCGGCATTTACAACTGCTGGCAGTAGTAAAATTGGGAGCAATACATAATTGGTTATTTTTGTTTTTATAGTCATGAAAATCCATTTAAGCTAAAAATAAATTACTGGTACGTTATGGTTCATTAACAATACTAAAAAAGCGATTTAAGGGACATAAGTAAATACATACCTGGCACCTAAGTTAAAAACTTAAGAATCGTCCAACCTTATTTAGTAGGTGAGCAATGTGTCTGATACAGTAAAAAAGCCATGCCAATTAATTTTGGCGCTTGAAGGTAATCATCGGCCGCTAAAAATTGTCCAATTAATCTCGGGGATTGCGTAACTTCATAATCAGTTGATCATAGTTTTTACTTTTCGGCACAATACTTAATTCACCATCGGCCTCGAATACCACCGCCATAACTGTGCTTAAATCACCAAAACCGGCTTTTCGAACACTCGCTTTCACTTCCGTGCTGGTGAGTCGAGTGTCTTTCATAACAGCCTCTATATATTCACCGTCGAAAAAAACTAATTGTGGAGAGGTTTTGACTACTTTGTCGAACATCGAAAAATGGGCGCTGATCCAAGTGAGTAAATATTGTAAAAAGAGGAGTAGGCTTACCGCGACTAAAACCTCAACTATAACCACGTCTTTCAATAAGATAGCAGAACCTAAGATGGAGCCTGCCGCTACGGTGATTATCCAGTCAAAGTTATTCATTTTAGCAAATGAGCGTTTACCCAATAAATGCGTCGCTAGGATTAAAAAAGGATAAATAATCAAGGTTGTGGTAATAATGCGCGCTATTTCACTCCACGATTCAAAAAACATATTTCCCTCTACTTAAGGTGCTGAATATACTAATAATCATATAAACTAAACAGCCACCTGAATCACACAAACTAGGCAGTCACCTTAATAAAACTAACAACACTGTGCAACTAAATCTGCCATACAGATTCAGGGTTTATCTTTTATTAATGGGTCTCTTTACGAATGGTTTTTAATTTATGTCAGGGCATCAAATTATAATGGGACCTAACAAGTTATGATGGGACCCACTTTATTTAGCCTATTAGAATCTAGGCTTTGTAAAGAGCAAAGTTCAAGATGGGTGTCTAGTTTAATACGGTGTCTAGTTTAATTCTTGGTGTGCACTGCGAAATAACCAACACAAATTAAGCTGCCACTTTAAATTAATAGCTAAGCTTTACTAGTCGTCCACCTAAGGGCATGTTGCTATAAATAGATTAACCACTTACCTTTATACGCTTGCCTGTAGAGTATATTATATCTTTGCTTGGACATGAATATTTTGGTGTTATGGTTGAACAAGGTTGATTTGGTTTATCAAAACAGAAATCAAACCGAGTTTGCGTTTTAACTGGATGAGTAATGATATTTTTTGGTAATTCTGACCACTTCCAGTTTTTAATTGCATCTTCAGCCGCTTTAGAAAAGTGCTTATTTGTCGAAGCTATAACAGTTATGTCTTTTACTTCATTTTGTGGTGTGATTACATACTCAATGGTGGCGCAACCTTCAATAGACTTCATTACAGCCTGTTTGGGATACCTAGCTGGAAACCGATTTAATTGACTCCATTTTGAAGATTGTATTTCGTTGTGAGTAACTGATAAGTGCGAATACTCTTTATCTACTTCCGTTGATGCACATCCACCAATAATAAGAGTAGTGATTAGAATGCCAATATTCTTTTTCATAACCGAAACTTCCTTTTATTTATAACGCTTTGCTAAGCGCGCAAAAAATTGTTGGCTAAAATTAGCGAGGAACGAGCAAAAGCCAACTGTTTTTTTGTCCGTTTAAGCAACTTGTTAGAGCTACATTACTGCTTGAGTTTGATAAGCTCTTTTGATTGTTTTAATTGACCTATATCAGGATAAAGCAACTTTAATTTATTTGTATCTCTGTAATATTCATCACCTATATTTACTGATATATCGAGGCAACCATCCACTCGTATTTCACCGAGATATTTAACTTCACCTTTTTCAATATTAAAGGGAGATAAAACCTCTTCATAATCTACATCTAACATTGGATGCCTTTGCTCGAACCAAAAATCATATGAACCAGCAGGCAATGATACTATTTGAAATAAGCCTCTTGATTCTGGGTAATCTTTTTCTACATATCGATTTGTTACAAAAAACTGTGATTTAGCTAAATTTAATATTTGTTCATCCGATTCTTTTTTAAGAGCCAAATAAACACTATGTACTGTACATTCTTCAATTGAAGCCGTTGAAAAATAAGCGATGCCGCCATTAGTTAATTCGGTAGCTGATAATTTAGGCTTAACATGAGGATTAACACATCCAGTAAGTCCCAAAGTTAAAAGAATAAAAAATAGTTTAGATATACTCATAATTTCCTTGTAGCTCTAACAAATTTATCTACGACATTTGTCGTTTTATAAACCGACAAATGTTCCTATATTACAATGCATTTATCTTAGCCAGCAAATAACCACTTGTAAACAATTGGTTAACCACAAAGAAATCTCCGTTAATGCTGTAATACACCTAAATGGGGGAGATCAGTAATATCCGACAATGCATAAATCACTGCACATTTTTAGAGCAACTTTTATAAAAAGTTAATATCGTAAAATCGTTTTTTGACGCAGGTAATGGCCTATTTAACGCGCTTAGGTTTTAACGCTTTAAACGCGGCTGGTATTGTACTTATATATTACAACACGCTTAAAATAGTGTTGTGAGCACTGTGAATAAAAAGCGCTGCAAATATGCAGCGCCCTCATTACTTAATGGTTGTTGTGTTTAAGTTTGAGCTGCTTTATTAAAAAAAGCCGAGCGGATCTTCGCTATAACTCACTAATAAATTTTTAGTTTGTTGGTAGTGATCGAGTGCGAGTTTGTGCGTTTCGCGCCCTATTCCTGATTTTTTATACCCACCAAATGCAGCATGTGCTGGGTACATGTGGTAACAGTTGGTCCACACCCGGCCAGCTTCAATTTTACGCCCCATGGTATAAGCACGGTTCATGTTTCGGCTCCACACCCCTGCGCCTAAGCCAAATTCTGAGCTGTTGGCAAGTTCGAGTGCTTCGGCTTCATCTTTAAAGGTCGACATAGAAATAACAGGGCCAAAAATTTCTTCTTGGAACACACGCATGTCGTTTGTACCTTTAAGCAGTGTAGGTTGTATGTAATAACCACCGTTTAAATCGTCATTTAGCTGCTCTACGTTTCCGCCGGTGAGTACTTCGGCGCCTTCTTTTTTACCTATGTCTATGTAACTAAGTATTTTATCAAACTGTGCTTTTGAAGCTTGAGCACCCACCATGGTTTCGCTGTCGAGTGGATTGCCACGTTTAATTTGTTGGGTACGTTCGAGTATGCGCTCAATAAATTGCTCGTATATATCTTCTTGAATAAATAATCTTGATGGACAGGTACATACTTCGCCCTGGTTAAAGTAAGCAAGTACGGCGCCTTCTATGGCTTTTGATAAAAACGCGTCGTCTTTTTCCATTACATCATTAAAAAATATATTGGGCGATTTACCGCCAAGCTCTACCGTTGAGGGAATAATGTTTTCAGCAGCACATTTTAAAATATGTGAGCCGACAGGTGTAGAGCCTGTAAATGCAATTTTAGCAATGCGTTTGCTTGTGGCCAGTGCTTCGCCTGCTTCTTTACCAAACCCATTTACAATATTGAGCACGCCTGCAGGCAGTAAGTCACCAATAATGTCCATTAAAACTAAAATAGAGGCCGGTGTTTGCTCAGCTGGTTTTAGTACCACACAGTTACCTGCAGCAAGAGCTGGGGCAAGTTTCCATGCTGCCATTAAAATAGGGAAGTTCCACGGAATAATTTGCCCAACCACACCTAACGGTTCGTGAAAATGATATGCCACCGTGGTTTCGTCAATTTCGCCAATACTGCCATCTTGCGAGCGCAGGCACCCTGCAAAGTAGCGAAAGTGATCGGCCGCGAGCGGAATATCAGCCGCGAGTGTTTCGCGAATGGCTTTACCGTTATCCCATGTTTCGGCAACGGCTAGTAGCTCTAGGTTTTGCTCAATTCGGTCGGCTATTTTTAACAGTATATTACTGCGCTCGGTCACCGAGGTTGTGCCCCACTGCTCTCGCACTGCATGCGCTTTGTCGAGTGCTAGGTTTATATCGTCTTTGTCGGATCGAGGTATTTGGCAAAATACCTTACCATTTACTGGGCTTATATTATCAAAGTATTGGCCGTTTACAGGCTTTACCCACTCTCCGCCAATGTAATTACCGTATTGTTGTTTAAAATTTACGAGTGCGCCGTCGCTACCTGGATTTGCGTATATCATGTGTGTGCTCTCTTTATTGTTGTTAGCTAAAGGTCGAACA
>MDTB01203710.1_pt1 | contig 11086 bp, 11 predicted proteins | sample 811161 | NCBI WGS metagenome assembly MDTB01 (sample SAMN05326650, study PRJNA326480) | marine metagenome | isolation source: seawater | place: Mediterranean Sea | collected 2009
AAAAATATTTGTTGATACGTATTCCAACTTAACTTTCGTAATAATTAAATTTACGAATTGTTGTCTACGTATCTCTTTATTATCTTATTAACATTTTAAAGAGCATAGCAACCCCTCCTGAGAAAAGGTTTTTCACAAAATGGATTGCAATTTTCCAGAATAATACCCAGAAAAGAGTATCAGCCTATAATAGTATTAAATTTCCTTGTCAAACCCAAAAAAAAATAAATTTTTACTAGTTTTCTGGGGATAAATTATTAATAATTATGTAAAAGAGTGAAGAATTAGAATCTCTGGCTTAATTTTGGTTGCGGGGGTAGGATTTGAACCTACGACCTTCAGGTTATGAGCCTGACGAGCTACCGGGCTGCTCCACCCCGCGATTTAGGGCTCATTATTACTATTTTAAAAAAAAACAAGAAAATTTTATTGTTTTATAACTTCCAAAACAGTGAATTCATCGTTTGAATATACACTAGAAGTATATTTTTTTATAATTTTACCTGGTAAATCATGCTCTTCAAGTAAAATTGCCTTAATATTATTTTCATTTAAGAAATTGCGAAACCATAGTTCTTTATCTAAATTTAATTTATACAGATAATCTAATTCACTATTTATTTCCTCATTAAGTTTTTTACTAATATTTAATAAAGAATAATTTTTTTTAAAACCTAAATAATAAATAATTTTTCCTTTAAATTTAGAGTCTTTTTCGACACTAAAACTATTATTATAATAAGAACTTTCATAAATATTATATTTATTTATTTTAAAATCATTTAGTAAATCATAAGAATTTTTATTTTTGATTACAAAGTTATCATAAATATAAATTTGTTTAGAAAAATTTTTTGCAAAATCAATATTCATGGTAATCCCTTTATAATTTGAAGACTCCAAATATATTTGTTTTGAAATTAATGCTGATTTTATAAAATCATGATGAGGTTTAACATAATGATTAAAGTTTAAAATTGTACCATTGTTGATATTTTCTTTAATCCAGTCATAAGTAATAATTTCATTTTTAGATAATAGTTTAGCTTCATCAATTATTAAATTTTTTGCAAATTTACTTTGTATTAAAAAATTTTTAGAAATATATGTTATAAACATAACAAGAGATACAAACATAAATGTAAGTTTTAAAAAAAACTTTAGGTTTAAGAAAATTTTATTGTTAATTATTTTAAAATTTAATTCTTTATTACTAAAGTAATGGAAAAATATTATAATAGATCCGAAAGAAGAGGCATTATAAAAATGCCTGGAAGATAAAGCAACAGGCTCTGTTAAAAAAAAATATCCTATAAAACCAGATATAACTAATGAAGATAAAATAGCTAATTCATTTTTTTTGTTCTTACTTAAGATATAAGAAACAGAAATGAATAGTATAAATAGAGGATAAATAAGAAAGAGAAACTTAATAAAGTTAAATTTTAAATCATCAAAAAATAATATAGATGGAATTCTCTCGTATAAAATCTGTGGAAATATTATCCAATGAGCTTCTTGAGCAGCATTTTTTAAAAAAAATAAATAAATAAAAGAAAATATTGGTAAAATGATAATTATTAAATAAAATATTTTTTTAAATTTTGAAAAAATAAACCAATAAATAAATGCTGTACCAAATAAAACTAAAAAATATTGAGCTTTAATTAATATCAACATTAACATAACTATAAATAAGAAAGGCTTATTATTATTTAATATGAAGATTAATCCAAATATAAGTAATGAAGTTGCCAAAAGGTATGAATGTGTAAAACCTACTGTTCTATTAAAAAAATGATCATAGTTAAAAAAGTTAAAATCCAAAATATAAATTGGAAAGAAAAATAATACAATTAAAGGTATATTAATAAATGTAATTTTTTTTAAAAATATAGAAGTTGATATTATTAAAAAAAATAACCCAAATAACTTTGAATATAGATATAAAGAATTAAGAATATGTATTTTGGAAATATTTGAAAAAAGTATAGGTAATTTTTCAGCTAAAAAATTATAGTAAATTTTTTTTCCATAAAATGAAAAATCATTATTAGAAAATAGTTCAAATGAATTTCCAATTGATAGAGAATAAGTTAAATGCAATAAATCATATGCTATAAATTTTTGATCATCGTTGTAAAATAGAGTAAGTATAAATAAGGCTGTAATTAACCAAAATATTTTATCATACCATTTAATTATGATTATATTTTTGGATAAATTTGAAATTTCTGAGTAAATATTTTTTTTTAAAAGACAAGATATTAAACTTATAATTACTGAAAAAAATATTAGAAAAGATTGAAAATTATCAGAGCAAAAAGAGACTATAAGAATTGATAACAATAATGTGACAGCTGAACGCGAAAAATCTTTGTAATATAGATTTAATGCAAATAAATTTAAAAATAAAAAAGATGAGAAAATAAGAAATTTAATACTCTCAAATATTCCTACTTTGATTAATAAAAAAAAAACAAATATGACAAAAAATAATACAATTTGACTATTGTTATTAAAAAATATTTTTTTCATTTGTTTTAAATTTCTTATAATAAGACTAATTTTTTCATTTTAAATAGTTTATAATATCATTTGACATTAAAATTTTATAGTATGATTTTTATAGATATAGGAAGCTGTATAGGTTTATTTATTGATGAGATATTCAAGAAATATGATAATACAGAAATCTCGGAGATACATTGCTTTGAGCCGCATAAGGCAAACTTCAATTTTTTAACAAAAAAATATAAGGATAATAAAAAAATAATCATTAATAATTTTGCTATATCAAATAAAAAAGGAGAATTTAAATTTTATATGAAAAACTATAATAGTAAATTCGACTTTGCAGGAAATGCTGGCAGTTCTCTAAAAAAAAATAAAAGTAATATTGATAAAAAAAATTTCGAGATAGTTAAGGTAATTAAAATATCAGATTATATTAATGAAAATAATTTAAATAAAATTGATTTAATAAAAATTGATGCAGAAGGAAGTGAATATGATATAATTTTTGATATTTATGAATCAAGTTTGTTAGATAAAATAGATAAAATATATTTTGAGGATCACTCACGTAAAATTGATTTAGACAGACAAAGAAAAAAATTTTTTGAAATTATAAATAAAGAAAAAAATAGTATTAAGGGCAAGTTTTTTTTACAGGATAATACGCATATAAATTACTTAACTATTAAAAATTTTAATTATAACAGTAAAATTTTTCAAAGAACTTCTTTTGGAATAAAATTGTTTAATAAGTTAAAAAAATTACTAAAATGATAAACATAGCAATAATACCAGCTCGAAAGAATAGCAAAAGAATTATAAATAAAAATATAATAAAATTTAATGATGAACCAATCATTTGTAATGCAATTAGACAGGCCTTAAAAGCTAAAATTTTTTCTAGGATAATTGTTTCTACAGACTCAGAAAAAATTTCAAAAATTGCTAAATCAACTGGTGCAGAATGTCCATTTATTCGTCCAGATAATATTTCTAAAGATAATACGGCAACAATAGATGTAATTAAACATTGTATTAAATTTTTAAACCAAAAAAAGATTAATGTTGACAATGTTTGTTGCATTTATCCTGTCACACCTTTTTTATTATCAAATGTATTAAAAAAATCTTTTAACTTCTTTAAGAATAATAATAGTGAATTCTTAATAAGTGCCCATAAATCACCTATAGTTATTAATAGGGCATTTAATTTGAAAAATAACAGAATTAGATTAATAAAAAATAATAATTACATAAAAAAAACTCAAGACTTCAGTGATGTGTATCTTGATGCAGGGCAGTTTTATTGGGGAACTAGCAAACATTGGATGAGAAGTAGTGAAATCATTAAAAATAATAACAATATTTTTGAAATGCCTTATTATAAATCTATTGATATAGATAATAAAATTGACTTAGAAATAGCTAGATTGATTTATAAGGGATTGTATAAATAAAAAATGAAAAAAAATAAAAATTACATAAAAATAATTAATGATATTGAAAAAATAAGATCCAAGAATAATATTAATTGGATGAAAATTTTAAAAATTGCTTTTAAGCACAGCCCAGAAGAAACAGCAAATGTTATGAGTAATATTTATAATAGTGATAATAAAATTTCAAAATTAGTTAAAAAATTAACAAGCTAAATGTATCTTAGATTAGCTAAGATAAAAGATTTAAAAAATGTATTTAATTGGCGTAATGATCAATTAACTAGAAAAATGTCACTTAATAAGAAAATTTTAGATTTTAAAGATCATGAAAAATGGTTCAGAGCAAAAATTAATGATGATAATGTTTATTTTCTTATAGCATCAAAAAATAAAGAGGAAATTAGTTATATAAGATTTGACATATCTACTATTGAAACGACGATTAATATAAATTTGAACCCAAAATTTAGAAATAAAAATCTATCTTTTGAATTATTAAATAAATCAATAAAAAAATTTAATAAAAATAAAAAAACAAAATACTTAAAGGCACACATAAACAATAAAAATATTGCTAGTAAAAAAATTTTCGAAAAAAATAATTTTCAATTTTATAAAAACATAAGCAATTTTGGCGTATACAAACTTAAGGTAAATTAAAATTTAAAATCTTTTATTTTAACAGGGGTATTTTTTTTTATATTTTTGTATAGTCTTTTTCCAATAATTTTCTCTAAATATTTTGGCTCAATTCCATTATTAGGTCTTACTATTTTAATGTCTTCATTTGTTAATATGTGATTTTTTTTATTATTTTTTATAAAATAAATTGATCTTTTAAACTTTAAATTTTTTTTATCATCTTTTGTTGGTCCATAAACTATTTTACCAATCGAATTCCAGCAATTTTCAACTTCTATTTTTAATTTCTTAAAATCATTAGGCTCTAAAGAAAATTTTGAGTCTATTGCACCATCATTTACATCAAGAGTAATATGCTTTTCAATTATAGAAGACCCGAAAACAATTGAAGCAATGGCCACCCCAATTCCCTTTGTATGATCTGACAATCCAACTTCACAATGAAAATTTTTTCTCATATCTCTAATAGTCTCTAAATTAGAAAAACTTGGATCGGCTGGATAATTACTTGTACATTTTAACAATGCTATTTTTTTACATCCATTTTTTTTTAATGTGTTTATAGCTAGTTGTATTTCTTTCTTATATGCTAAACCAGTTGATAGAATTACTGGTTTTTTTGTTTTGCCAATTCTTTCTAAAAGTGGAATATGGTTAATTTCAAAAGAAGCTACTTTGTATGCTGGAACATTCATTTTTTCTAAAAAATCTACAGCCGTCTCATCAAATGGTGAACTAAAACAAACTACTTTATTTTTTTGAGCATATTTTATGACTTCTTCTTGCATTTTCCATGGCATGTGCCCTTCTTTATACAAATCAAATAAATTTCGACCATACCAAATACTGTTTTTATCGCTGATTAAAAATTCTTTTGATTTTGAATTTATTGTAATTGTATCTGGTGTAAATGTCTGCAGTTTAATAGCATCTATGTTTAATTCTTTAATTTTATCTATAAACTTAAATGCTTTCTTAATATTCTGACTATGATTTCCAGACATTTCGGCAATTATATATGGAGGATATTTTAAACCAATTTTTCTTTTATTAATTTCAAAATGGAATTTTTTTTTCATATTTGAGCCTAATTGTAATTATTATTTTAAAACACTATTTAGTTAACTACAATTTTAATAAAAGGAAATTTTTTATTATACATTTTTGGAATTATATCAGGTATTTCAATCAATTTAATTTTTTTTGATATTAAAATAGATGGATCAAAAGATTTTTTTTTCATCATTTTTAATGAATATTCCCATTCATTATAGGGAGATATAAGAGAGCTCCAGGAACCTCTGAAATTTATTTCTCCTCTTAGTATTTTAGAATAAAGATTTTTCTTCATTAGCAAATCTTCATTGGGATTGCTCAAAAGAATAAATTGACCTTGTTTTTCAGTAATTGATATTCCAATTTCTTGCAATATTGCTGATCCAGAACATTCAAAAACTGTATCAAAATTTTCATTAGTATTAATAAGATTATTTAAATTAGTTTTATTACTATTAATGCACTTATTATAACCAATTTTTTTGAAAATTTTAAATCTATTAGAATTTCTATCAATTCCAGTAACATTTTTATAACCTTTTGATTTAGCCCATAAAGCAACTAACAAACCTATTGGCCCTAAACCTAAAATAAGAATATTTTTGGGTTTAAATTGTTTCTCTGCAATATTAAATGAATGTAAAGTTACTGACAAAGGTTCAGTAAATACTGCTTTTCTATCTGAAACTTCTTTTGGTATTTTAATTAAATTTCTAATTGGAGCTAATACATATTCAGCATATCCGCCGTTAGTTCTTGAACCTAAAAAACTATAATTATCACATAAGTTTGGGTTTTTATTTTTACAATATTTGCAATTATTACACTGAATTAATGGATAGACAGCTACTCTATCACCTTTTTTAAATTTATTATTTTTTTTAATATTAAAAACTTTGCCTATCATTTCGTGACCAGGCACTATTGGGTAATTATAAAAACCAGTTTGCATTGAGCGCAAAACATCAGTACTGCATATTCCATTTAAAGTTAATTTAATTAAAGCATAATTTTTTTGATCATAACTATTTGGAGTTGGAATTTCTGAAAATTTCCATTTTTTTAAGTTTTTTAATATACTAGCTTTCATATCTATTTATATAAACTTATCCAATATTCATAAGTTTTTAAATCAAAAGGAGTACCCCAACATATATATTTTTCTACTGCAAAAGAAATAACTTTTTTATTTCTTAATATTAGTTCATTAATCGATGTAGCTATATAATATTCACCGTTAACATGATTTTTATTTTTAAACATGATATTTGAAGCCTCATAAAAAAGTTTTGCAGTTTTAAAATAAAATATTCCTTGAACAACTTTGTCTTTATTTGGTGTTGAGCTTATTGGAATTTTTTCTGATATGTTTGTTACATATCCATTATTTTCTTCAATATAGGCGTAAGCATATGGTTGAATTCTTGCATCTGGGTATCCTTTAAAAGTCCATATGACAACATCTGGATCAACTGTATCAAGTATTGACTTAAATTTATTTTCGTTAAATACCACGGAGTAATCACATGAAGAAATTAATAGAGGTTGATTTATATCAAGCATTTCTTTGGCCTTCATACAAGTTCTAGACATGCCATCAGTTTTATTATCTAAAATCAAAAAGTTGGTATTTTTCATTTTTCTATGTTTTGAAACAAAGTCATATTTGTTTTGATGTTCTCTTAAGATTATTACAGTATTTTTTTTTGATCTAGGAAGAGAATCAATTGTTGACTGGAGCATGGTTTTATTTTTAATCTTTATGAGTGGTTTAATTTTGTCATAACCTTCATCTGCAAATCGCTTACCAACTCCACAAGCTGGGATAAGATTTACATGATTAAACAAAATTTTGTTTTTCTTATTTTTTTTTAATATATTTGAATACTCATACCAAAAATTGAATTCTTCTATATTTTTAGTTAAACCCAAACTAATAAATTTTTTTACTCTATAATTTTTAATAATTTTATTTTCTTTTATGTATTCATTATATATTTGGCTTACATAAAACATCCCATTAATTGGACTTTGATTAAGAAAAGTTTGTTTTGCATATATTTTAAAATCATTCCAATTTGAGTAATAATAAACTCCAGCTAAAGTTTGTTCTTTGGGGTTAAATTGACTTTTTTCTTTAACTTGCAAAACATTTTCTTCAGCATCTACAATACATCTGCCAACTAAGTCACTATCTAAAAAAGTAGGATTAAAATGATTATATGTAAAAATTAATCCATCAATACTATTGTTAATTTGTTTTAAAAAATGATTTCTATTAAATTTTATAATTGAGTCTGGATGAGCAATAATTATAGCATCTTTTTTTTTTATATACTTATCGGCACTTAGAATAGTATCTATTATGTTATTAGTTATATGATCAATAATTATTATTTTTTTTTTTATTTTAAGACTGTTTAGTTTTTCTATTAAATTTGTATTTAAAATATCCTCGAGTCTACAAATAAAGATGTATTCCAAATTAAATTTAAAAGAGCCAATAAATTTATCAATTACTGTTGTATCACCAACTTTTGTGAGAGGTTTTAAAGTATCAAATTTATCAATAAATTCATCACTATTGCCAGCAATTGGGATGATTATTTTCATCTCTATTCTAGATTTGCATGATGTTTCCAAATTTCATCTTTATTAATTTTTTTTCTTTCAAAAATAATTAATGAAATTATGTCACCATAAATATGCAATGTTTGATCAAACAATGAACTCATTGGCTGAACAGAGGATGATTTACTAGCTGAATCTGACAAACTTTGGTTTTTAATTTTTCCATGCTTTAAGGGTTTTGTAGGTGTTTTTAGCGTTACACTAAAATCACTAATTTTTTTTAATGATGAGGACTTTGCAGATGTTATTAAGCCTATCTTTGTATTAAAAGATTTTGCTTTTTTTGCTATATTCAAAGGCAATAGACTCTCTCCTGAACCACTAGCAACAAGAAGTAGATCTTTATTAGTAGCTGGTTTCTCTGTTAATGATCCCACTAAATCAACATTTATACCAAGATGAGATAATCTTTTTCCAAAACATTGCAAAGATAAAGAAACTCTTCCAACTGCAGTTATGAACACTCTATTTGCTTCTAAAATCTCACTAACTAACTTTTCAGACTCTTTTAATTTTACATTTAAAAGGCACTTATTTATCTCATTAGTTATTAACCTAGTATTTTTTTTATAATTCATTTAAAATTTGATAGCGGCTTTAATAACTTTATTTGTTCTCACAAGATTAAAGTATTCTATTGCTTTAGAAATAGCAACAGGTTTTGACAATATACTGCGAAAAAATGTTTCATTATTTATTATAAATTTATAAGCTTTATTTAATTGTATTTTATTAGATGAAAATGATCCAGTTATATTTATTTGATCGTAGTGAATTTTATTTGCAGAGATATTTAATTTATCGTTAATATTTTTAGGTATCCCTCCAAAAAAATTTACACAACCACCCCTCGATACAAAATCTAAAGCCATTTTATGTGAAATTAAATTATTGTTTGCAGATATTACAAAATCAAATTTATAATTATTATTTTTGTTTATAATTTTTTTATATATATTATTGTTTTTAAAATTAATCTCCAATGCATTTTTTATGCCATTTTTTTTTGCGATACTTAATCTTTCAATATTATTATCAACAATAACTGTATTAGTTTTTTTATATAATTTTGAAAATATATAACCAAAAACTAATCCCATGTATCCACAACCTAAAATTAATACTGAATGAAAATTATTTTTTTTTGAGATTTCAATTCCATTTAATACGCATGCTACACTTTCGGATAAAAAAGCTAAGCTTAAATCAGCGTTTTTTAAAAGTTTAATAATAGGTCCATTTTTAATAAAATTAGAGTTCAATAAAAAATATTCAGCAAAACCGCCATCAATAATTGTTCCAACAGAAGTCTGCTTTTCACAAAAATCATTTCTATTAGTTTTGCAGTAAAAACATCTATTGCAAGGAATCTCAGCTCCAAGCACAATTTTATCATCTATTTTATAATTTTTAATATTTTTACCAATTTGAGCAATGGTTCCTGCTATTTCATGCCCAAGTGTTAAAGGATATTTTTTTACTCTATGGGCCTTATCTATAAATTTTATATCCGAAGAACAGATTCCACAATAATGCACTTTTAACAATATACTATTTGGACCAACTCTTGGTTTTGGTATATTTTTTTTAATTTCTAGATTGCCGGGTGAACTTAATCTCAGAGCTTTCATGTAATATATTTATACCAATAGTTTATTGATTCATCTAATATTTTTAATACATTTGAGTCATATGGCTCTCTTTCTCTAAATGATAGCTCTAAGTAAATATAAATTTCTTTGACATTTAATTTCTTTAATTCATCTACAATTTTTTTTGGATGAATTAGACCTACTTTATTAAATTCTTTAGTGAAAGGTTTATGCCCATGAACATTTTTAGTTCTTTGTTTCATATGAATTACAGGGCTATTTTTTCCAACCCTTCTTAACCACTCATATGGATCTTTATCTTTATGATTTAAGGACATTACATCACCATGATCAACATCTAAACATAATTTAATTGGTACTCCATTCTTCTTTTTATTTAATTTAGAATTTAAAGAAGAAGTTTTTGATATTGTCTCACCAAATTCTCTCTCAACAGACATTGGCTCCCATAATAAATACTCTAAATTTTTATTTTTTGCATAAATTGATAATTCATTCCATTTTTTAATTAAATAATTTAAATTATTTTTTTTATATTTTTCTAATGTATTAAAAGACTGTATTCCAAGAACAGAACCTGTTCCTTTTGCATTTAGTTTAGAGGTTATGTTTATAAATTTTTTAAACCACTTAAACCAATAATCAGAAATCTTTTGGTTTGGGTGGGCTATAAAATTATAACGAGGACTGGTAAATGTATTGTCTATTTTAATATTATATTTTTCACAATTATCATTTATTTTTTTAATTTGCTCATTAATTATGCTTTTTGGCAGTTCCGGTGGGAGTAAATCAGATATAAATTGTACATGTGAAAGACCTAATTGTTTACTAATTATTCTGGTCCATACCTCGGGCTCAGGATACCTTGTTATGGCAAAACCAAGATGGACTCCAAAATTAATTTTCATATTTATTCCAAAAGTTTATTTTTTTTGTACAAACTGCATCAACATAGTCTAAATATTTATAATATTTTTTTTCAAACTTAATTACGTTTGCCATTTTTCTTAGAGGTAGCTCTGGAGAAACTAAGCAAATTTTATATCCTAATTTTTTTAATTTTTTTAATTCTTCTAATTTTAAAGGAATATTTCCATCTATTGTGTCTAACCACAACCATTCATTTTTTATATTCTTTTTTATTAAATTAAAATATTTTAGATGACTTTCATAATGTGATACTCT
>MDTB01010524.1_pt1 | contig 11085 bp, 5 predicted proteins | sample 811161 | NCBI WGS metagenome assembly MDTB01 (sample SAMN05326650, study PRJNA326480) | marine metagenome | isolation source: seawater | place: Mediterranean Sea | collected 2009
TTATTTTAGCATAAGATGATCCCGTAGCTCGGTTGGTAGAGCAGTGGCCTTTTAAGCCATTGGTCGTGCGTTCGAGTCGCACCGGGATCACAATAAATAATTTTTCTATTTATTCACCACTAATCTTTTTAATACTTATTCTTTATTAAGAAATTTTTTATACGGTTTTATATATCTTTTTATATAGGAAGGGTAGATATCCTCAATAGTAACAATTATTGCCGCAGCGTAGGATGATCCAAAATTAGAATCGAATACTGGATCAAAAACTTTTAAAGAATTTGAAGCGTTGTAATAACTTTTCATCAGCGGAGGTATAATCGTATTATGCTCCTTTGCTATCAACTGAAGCGATTTAAAATCTTCTTTTACATCTGTCATGTTTATTTTCTTCTTTAAATAACTAATAGGTGTTTCTAAGGATAGGGGTTCCTTGGCTTGCAAAAGAGACACATCTCCTTTAAGATGTTTTTGGAAAAAATAGAATATTGAATCGCGGACAGTAGAATTGTAATTTGAAAAAAAGGTAAGTCTTCCAAAATAATATTTTAAGAAAGGATATTTTATGACTAGCGCACCTAATCCATCCCATATATTATCCAATGAAAAAGCTGCTTTTCTACCTGCATATTTAGGTTGGAACATCGGTTGTATAAATGCACGCGAAAGTTCCACTAAATATGGTATATACTCTGAAACAAAATTATCTGAAATATTGTAAAGAGATTTATTTAATAATGGTACATCTTTTAAGTCTTTATTTTTTAAATCATAAAAAATATTAAACCTATATCCACCAATTATCTCTTTATGTTTTGGATCCCATACAATTAATTGTTTACAACAATTTTCATCAGTATCATATTCATCAATATCAACTTGTTTCCCAAATCCAGCTCCCGCTTCTCGGAATGTTAATTCTCTGAGTCTGCCAACCTCTTGCATTAAATTTGGACAGCTTTCTGAGGAAAAAATATAAACCTCATTGTTCCCAACCCTTGTGGGGCGCAAAAATAGCGCAGTTTTTAATTCATCAATTAAAACTTTCTTAGAAATTGGTTTAATTATATCTTGTAGATTTTTGGTCATCACAATACTGAATTAAAATCAGGAATCATTTCTGTTGAACTATACTCTTTATTTCCAATTAAATAAACATATTCTCTAACTTTTTGTGCCCACTCATAATCAGTCTTTGATCTGTCAAAAGTGCTATAGGGGATTGGTCTTCCAAAAGTTATCCTAAGAGTATGACCTTTTTTATTAAACATTTCTCTGGGTAGCAAAAACATTTCAAAATTAGATTTTATAAAAAAAAATTTTCTCAATGTTGCAATATTATAAAATAAACTTGAATTATACGCATTGATATGTACTGGTATAATATTTCTTTCAAATTGGATAGCTTTCCGAATAAAAAACTTGTTCCACTTCAAATCACAAACTCTCATTGGGTTTCTTTTTGATACAGAACCTGCAGGATGAAGAACTATGTTAATATTTGAAGAAAATGCATCGTTAATTGATTTAGCATCTTTTCTATTAATATTTCCAAAACGAGATATGTAAATACAAATAGATTCTAGCCCTTTAACTACTTTTAATAAATCATTTACAATAAATCTTGTCTTTGCATTTACTTTTGCTATTTCTGATATAACACATAAACCATCTAAGCCGCCAGTTGGATGATTGGCAGAAAAAATATTTCTGTCATTAATTGGGATTAGATCGTGACCGCGAACTTTAACTTTAATACCAAAATGTTTAATTAGCCAATTCACCATTTCTATACCACGTAAATGGCTGCTTTGATCTATAATGGAATTCATTTCATCTTGTAAAATAATTTTTTCAATTAACCCCAATATATAATCTGGTATTTTTTTATATGTACCCGGAATTTTATCCTTTATAGATAACGATACATTAATATGTTTATGAGAATTATTCATTTTTAAAAACACAATAACTATTGGTTTAATTATAATAGAATTTATATTCCATGACTTTTATTTGGAGTTTTAATTGGAGAAAATATGTTAATGCGTAAACCAGCATTTTGGATATTTGCTAGCTTTTTATTTGTTGCCGGCCTTTACTATAGCGCAAAAGTATTTCCGAAGGCATTTGCTATATTAAATGTAGAGTTAAAGATGGATCGTGAAAGCGCATTTAGTAAAGCAAAATCACTATCAAATACTAATAATTGGGGACCAGCAGACTATAATCAGGCAGCAACTTTTTATCATGATTCACAAACGCAGAATTTTGTGGAATTAGATGCTGGTGGTTCAGATAAAGTCGTAATGTTAATGAAAAACCATTTATATCATTTTTATACTTGGAAAGTACGGCATTATAAAGAATTAGAGCCGAATGAAACAATAATCACTTTCACTCCGTCAGGAAAATTTTACGGTTTTAAAGAAATATTATCAGAAACTCAAAAAAGAGTATCATTATCACAAGATAATGCAAGAATAATTGCTGAAAATTTTATTCAGATGAATACATCTATTGACCTTTCAAATTATAAGGAAATTGAAGCATCTGAAGAAGTATTTCCCAGCGAACGAATAGACCATACCTTTGTATATGAAAGATTAAATACGACCATTGGAAGTGGTTCCTTCCGGTTAAAAACAATGGTTAGTGGTAATAAAGTTTCGGAAATAAAACACTACATAAAAATTCCTGAAACTTTCACACGACGTTTTGAAGAAATGCGTTCAGCCAATAATACTATAGCATCTACTGCTAGTATGGCCATGTTTTTATTATATGGATTTGGAGGGGTCATTGTTGGTCTTTTTATCATGATGAGAAAACGTTGGGTTGTATGGAAACAAGCAATACTATGGGGAACTTTTGTAGCAGTATTTGGCGCATTAGGGGAAATAAATTTTTGGCCTTTAATGTGGATGTATTATCCAACTGCATTATCAGAACAAAGCTTTTTTGTTCAAAATATTTTTTCTATGGTAGCAAATACACTCTTAATGGGCATTATATATTCTTTATCATTCATGGCGGCTGAAACTTTAACAAGAAGAGCATTCCCTCAACAAATAAATTTTTGGAATTTATGGTCGAAGGGAGCATCAAATTCAATCCAAGTATTAGGGCGAACAGTTGGTGGCTATTTCATGATCGGATTCGATCTTGCCTTTGTTATTACTTTTTATCTTTTAACCAAACAATTCTTTGGATGGTGGGATCCTGCCTCGACTTTATTTGATCCTGATGTAATAGCAACTCCTTTTCCATGGATATCATCAGTTAGTAGAGCCCTCGGTGCTGGGTTTTGGGAAGAATGCCTTTTTAGGGCAGTGCCAATAGCTGGAGCTGCGCTTATTGGTGATCGCCTAGGGCGCAGAAACCAATGGATTATAATTGGATTTGTAATTCAATCACTAATTTTTGCTGGCGCTCACGCAAACTATCCATCGTATCCCGCGTATGCACGCTTAGTTGAATTAATTATTCCGTCAATTATTTTTGGAATACTATATTTACAATTTGGACTTTTACCTGCTATTATTTCACACTTTATTTATAATGCTGTGCTAATGTCGATTCCAATATTTTCATCTAGTGCAACTGGTATGTGGTTTGATCAATTAATGGTAATTATTCTATGCCTTGTTCCAGTGTGGATACTAATCATTGGTAGAATTAAAGAAAAAAACTGGGTTGAGCTCGATAATAAGTTTTATAATAGCTCATTTAAACCACCACCAGTAAAAAAGACTAAATCAAGAAAAACCTCCGTCAAGATTCCAAAATATAATAGAAATAATAAAAATATTTCGATCGCATTTGGACTTATAGGCATAGTTTTATTATTTCTATTTAAATCAGATAAATATGCACCTGGTCTTGACTTAAATCGAAATAAAGCAATTTCTATTGCAGAAAAATATCTTGTAGATAATGGAGTCGATCTTGGTGATGAGTGGAATAGATTAGTTTTTGTAAGCCCTTCTGGACCAGGAAAACAAAATAGATTTATTTGGCAAACTGTAGGAAAAGAAACATATGCTTTTTTAATGGGTGATTATATTGAAGCGCCTGGATTCACTGTGCGATTTGCAAAATTCGATGGAGATCTAAATGAACGGGCTGAAGAATATACAGTTGATTTAAATAACAGAGGGAATCCATTACGCATTAATCATACCCTACCAGAAGATAAAGAGGGGCTCGAGTTAACTGAAGAAGACGCAAAGAAACTTGCATTAAATACAATACTTAAATATTATAACTTATCAGAAAATGTTCTAGAGTTAATTTCTGCTGAGCCTTCTAAAAGACCCAAAAGAATGGATTGGGAGTTTGTATTCAAAGATATTGCTCCAAATAAGTTTTATGATGGGGATAAACGTTTACGAGTAGTAATTAATGGTGATTATATCAAAACTCATGAAAAATTTATTTTTGTTCCAGAAGAATGGGAGCGAAATGAAAGAGACCAAAGGGCAATACTAGATGTGGCGTCAAGCTCAATGTCCCTATTATTAAATATTTTAGTAATTACAGCAGTTGTTTTAGGGGCTATCTATTGGACAAACAATAAAATTACTACTAAACTGATATTCTATATCTTTTCACCATTGTTAATTATTACAGTAGTTTCATTTATTAATCAATTGCCTTCTTTAATTGCAAATTTCTCTACCGCCCAACCATATAGTAATCAGTTGGGTGTTTTAATTGCTGGAACTATTGTTAGCGGATTATTTGTATCGATGATCCCAAGCATATTAGTAGCATCTATTCATTTTCAAATAAATGAACAAAAAAAGATTAAAGAAAAGCCGGGTTTGTTTGAAGCAATGTTTATTGGAGTAGGTATTGCAGGTGTTTTTACGATGACAAATACCTTTCAACCAAGTCTATCTCCAGACTGGCCAAATGTATTTAATGGCGCATCTAGAGTTCCATTTTTAAGCATAGTTAGCAATCTTAGCGGATTTCTTATATCTGCTGGATTCACCACATTTATTGTTTTATTTATATCAAAAAAAACAAAATTATGGACCATTAAAAAAGGTCTCTTTTCAATACTATTTATATTATTTGGGTTAATAGTTATTGGTTCTAATAATATTACTGGAATAGGTGGCTGGATATCAAGTGGTATCATTGTTGGCGTTTTATTTAGATGGGTTTATATATCTACATTGCGCTATAATCCTGAATTGACATTACACATTATTAGTTCTATAACGGTTATAAGTTTAATATCTGAAATCATAACCCCAGCATTTCCTGGGGCGGCACTTGGGAGTTCATTAATAATAATCTCTATAATTGTACTGAATTACTGTTGGGTACATTTTTCAGCAAAAAACTAAAAATATGAAAAAAGATAAAGTCGATTCATACGATCAGTTTGTTGATAGGCATATTGGCCCAAACAAAAATGACATCAAGCAAATGCTTCAAAAGCTTGGACTAAGTTCTATGGAAGAATTAATTAATTCTTCTGTACCTAAATCAATACGATCAAATGAAAAATTAAAAATTGGTGCTGGAGTTTCTGAAAAAAAATTAATTGAAAAATTAAAAATAATTGCTCAAAAAAATATACTAATGAATTCATATATTGGTATGGGTTATTACAATTGTATAACTCCACCTGTTATACAGCGAAATATATTAGAAAATCCAGGATGGTATACTCAATACACACCGTATCAAGCAGAAATCAGTCAAGGTAGACTTGAGGCTTTAATTAACTTTCAAACAATGGTTTGCGACCTTACTGCATTGCCTATTTCTAATGCATCTCTTTTAGATGAAGCAACGGCTGCCGCAGAAGCAATGATAATGGCATTCAGAATGAGTAAAGATAGAAATACATTTTTAGTATCAAATAATTGTCATCCACAAACAATTGAAGTATTGAAAACAAGATCAGAACCTCTGGGAATAAATATTCAATTATGTGATGAAAGTGAATTTATTTTTAATAATAAAGTATTTGGTTCTATTCTACAATATCCAGATACTAATGGCTTGGTGAATAATTTCCAGAAAATTGCAGATGATGCTCATAAAGAATCTGCTTATGTAATTGTTGCAACGGATCTCATGAGTCTAGCTTTACTAAAGCCCCCTGGAGAACTTGGAGCAGATGTTGCTATTGGATCATCTCAACGTTTTGGAGTACCTATGGGATACGGAGGTCCGCATGCTGCTTTTTTTGCAGTTACTACTGACTTCAAGCGATTTTTGCCAGGCCGACTAATTGGTGTATCAATAGACTCCCATGGAAATCAGGCTTATCGTATGTCATTACAAACAAGAGAACAACATATTAGAAGGGAAAAAGCTACATCAAATATATGTACTGCTCAGGTATTGTTAGCAATTATGTCTGGAATGTATGCAGTGTATCATGGCCCGAAGGGAATTAAAGGGATAGCTGAAACTATACATCAACATACTTGTGATTTAGCAATAAGCTTATCAAATGCTGGATTCACAATACTTAATGATACCTTTTTTGATACAATTCACTTTACAGGTCCAGATAAAACAAAAGAAACATTACTAGAACACAATATAAATATTAGAGAATTTTCAGATGGAACATTTGGAATTTCAATGGATGAAACCGTATCAATTGATGAACTAAAACAATTATTATCTGCTTTGCAGGTAGAATATAATGAAAATAATAATTCACATATTCCACCAGACCTTCGAAGAGATTCATTGTTTTTAACTCATCCTGTATTTAATAATTATCATTCAGAAACAGAAATGCTGCGATATATACATCGATTAGAGTCAAAAGACTTATCTTTAAATACGAGCATGATACCATTAGGATCTTGTACAATGAAATTGAATGCTACTTCAGAAATGATTGGAATTACTTGGCCAGAGTTTGGTGCTCTTCATCCATTTGTCCCTTTAAACCAAGCGCAAGGATATAAACATTTGTTTGATAATCTATCAAGTTGGCTTGGAGATATAACTGGGTTACCTGGTGTTTCTCTACAACCAAATTCTGGAGCACAGGGGGAATACGCTGGATTAATGGTAATTAGAGCGTTTCATATTGCTCAAGGAAATACAAATCGTACTATCTGTCTCATACCAGAATCAGCACATGGTACAAATCCTGCCAGTGCAATCATGTGTGGAATGGAAGTGGTGGTCGTTAAGTGTGATGACAAAGGAAATATTGATTTGGATGATTTGAAAAATAAAACTTTGCAACATCAAAACAATCTTGCGGCTCTTATGATTACATATCCATCAACACATGGTGTATTTGAAAATACTGTTCAGGAAATATGCTCTATTATTCATGATTATGATGGGCAAGTATACATGGATGGGGCAAATTTGAATGCGATGGTAGGTATTAGTAGAGTTTCTAATATTGGTGTTGATGTTTGTCATATAAATTTACATAAAACATTCGCAATACCACATGGTGGTGGTGGACCAGGAATGGGTCCAATATGCGCTGCAACACATCTCGAGCCATTTCTTCCATCTCATGCGGTTATATCATGTAATGATTCAGCTAATGCAATATCCGCTGTATCTGCAGCGCCCTGGGGAAGTGCTGGTGTGTTGCCAATAAGCTGGAGTTATATGGCGTTATTAGGAAATGCTGGGATGGAAAAAGCAACATCGATTGCAATCTTAAATGCAAACTATATGGCAAAATTGCTTGAAGATCATTTTCCAATTTTATACAGAGGGGAAAAAGGATTCAATGCACATGAGTTTATTATTGACTTACGTCCAATAAGAAAAGAATCTGGAATTACTGATGAAGATATCGCTAAGAGATTAATGGATTACAGTTTTCATGCGCCCACAATGTCATGGCCAGTTCCTGGAACATTAATGATAGAACCAACAGAAAGTGAATCAAAGAATGAGCTTGATAAATTTTGTTCTGCGATGATTTCTATAAAAAAAGAAATAAATGATGTTATAAGTGGAAAATCAGATTCTAAAAATAATATGCTTAAAAATTCTCCACATACAGTGCAAAGCATAACACAGGAAAGCTGGGATCATCCATATTCTAGAGAAGATGCTGTTTTCCCAGAACATTGGTTAAAAGAATTTAAATACTGGCCTCCTGTTGGTCGGGTTGAAAATGCTGCAGGGGATCGAAATCTTGTTTGTACATGTCCTGATATATCAGAGTATGAACAAAAAGATTAAATAATCTAGATTATTTCCCCTTGCATATAGCTTCCTTTGTTATCATTTAATAATACAGAAATGATAGTATTTTGACAGGACAAATTATTATCAATATTTACCTTAATATAATTATCAGTAAACCCTTGAATTTTCCCATTAATTGATTGTTCAACTAATACGGGGCGTATTGTATTAATAGATTGATTATAAAATTCTGTGCGTTTTTTATTAGATAAAACATGTAAGGCTTTACTTCGATAATCCTTGTTTTCTTTCGTTACTTGATTGCTTAACGATGCTGCTCGAGTATCTTGTCTTTGTGAATAAGAAAAAACATGTAAATAAGAAATATCTATACTTTCTAGAAATAATTTTGTTTGTTCAAAATGTTCTTCTTCCTCACCTGGATACCCAACAATCACATCTACCCCTATACAACAATCGGGAATTAGTTTTTTAATATATTCTACTCTAGACCTATATAAATCTGCATTATATCTTCTTTTCATGCTTTTTAAAATTGAATCCGATCCAGATTGAAGTGGTATATGAAAATGAGGGACAAATTTGCTTGATTCTGCACAAAATGATATTATTTCATTATCAAGTAGATTTGGTTCTATTGAGGAAATACGGAACCGCTCAATACCTTTTAAATTGTCTAAAGTCATAATAAGCTGCAAAAAATTTTCATCTTTTTTAGAACCAAAATCTCCTATATTTATTCCGGTAAGCACTATTTCCTTGGCTCCTGAATCAGCAATATTCTGTGCAATTTTAACAGTATTTTCTATTGTGTTGCTCCTACTTATTCCTCTAGCTAATGGAATAGTACAAAAAGAACAATTATAATTACATCCATCTTGTATTTTAAGATATGATCTTGTTCTTTCACCGTTAGTATATGATGGTTGAAAAGAGCTAATATTTTTTATAGATGATCTGATAATTTTTGATTCATTGGTATCATTCAATGAGTTTAGGTGCGATAGTAAGTTAAATTTTTCTGCAGCTCCAAGGACCAAATCCACACCAGGAATTTTTGATATCTGATCTGGCTGTAACTGCGCATAACATCCTATTACTGCAATTTTTGCAAGAGGGTTAAGCTTTTGTGCTTTTCGGATTAGTTTTCGTGCTTCCTTATCGGCGTTTTCAGTTACAGAACATGTATTTAGTACATAAATATCTGCCTCTTCTTTATAGCTAACTTTTTCATAACCATAGCTTTGCATTTCGCCACTTATTATAGAGGATTCTGAAAAATTAGTTTTACACCCCATCGTATGAAAGGCGATCCTTGTTGTCGGAGTACTCATATCTTATATCCTTATTAGAAAATAATTTTAGAAATTAATATTTCCAAATCATGCTTATCGAGAATGATAAGATTGTAAAGACTTAACCGTCTTCCTTTTTCGAGATCGAATCGCTCGAACTGCAGCATTCGCACCAGATAAAGTAGTAATTGCCATAATACCTTTTTGAATACATGCTCGTCCAATTGCTTCTTCATCATAACGGGACTTGGACCCTAAAGGAGTATTAATGACCATCTGAATTTCATTATTCATAATATGATCAAGAATATTAGGCCTTCCTTCCCCTACTTTAAAAACGGTTTTTGCAGGTATTCCATTTCTATTAAGCTCACGCGATGTTCCTTCCGTAGCAACAATTTTATACCCCAGTTCTTGCAGATCACGAGCTATTGGTATTGCATTCAATTTATCTGGATTATTTACAGAGAAAAAGACGGTTCCTTTATAAAAAATTTTATTTCCTGAACTTATTATAGCTCTTTTAAATGATTCACCAAATGTTTTTGATATTCCCATGACTTCTCCTGTTGATTTCATTTCAGGACTTAAAAATATAGATTCTTCAGGAAATTTATTAAATGGTAATACCGCTTCTTTTACAGAAACATGATTTATCATGTCCCAACTAGGTAAATTAAAATCTTTCAGTTTTTTTCCAGTTGCTATTTGTGCTGCAATTCTTGCTAATGGAACATTGGTGGTTTTACTCACAAAAGGAATTGTCCTACTAGCTCTGGGGTTTACTTCAAGTACGTAAACTTTTGCTCCTTTGTATGCAAACTGAATATTAATTAATCCTAAAACATTTAGTTCCATAGCAAGATCGTTTGTAATTCGTATAATTTCATCCAATGCTTCTGCTTTAATGCGGTACGGAGGGAGAACACATGCAGAATCCCCTGAATGTATTCCTGCCTCTTCAATATGTTGCATTACCCCACCAATATGTACTTCATCACCATCACATAGAGCATCTACATCAAATTCAAATGCGTCTTCCAAGAATTCATCAATTAAAATTGGGTGTCCTTCCGTAACATCTGCTGATCTTGCTATATAGTCGATTAATTGATCTTTTGAGTAAACAATTTCCATAGCTCTACCACCCAAAACATAGCTTGGCCTAGCTAATACAGGATAACCAATTTTTTCCGCAACATCTATAACCTCATCTAGCGTTCTCCCCGTTCCAAACTGTGGACATGTAACACCTAACTTATTTAATATTTGTCCAAATTTTTCGCGATCCTCCGCTAAATCAATACTCTTAGGAGATGTACCAATAATTGGTGCACCAGCTGCTTCCAATGAATTAGCAATCTTTAGAGGGGTTTGACCTCCAAATTGAACAAGAACTCCATCTGGTTTTTCAAATTCAACTATATTTAATACATCTTCAAATGTTACAGGTTCAAAATACAATCGGTCCACTAAGTCAAAATCAGTACTTACAGTCTCAGGATTACAATTAACCATGATAGTCTTATACTTTAAATCTTGTAAACCAAACACTGCCTGTACACAACAATAATCAAATTCTATTCCCTGTCCAATACGATTTGGACCTCCCCCCAAA
>MDTB01094384.1_pt1 | contig 11085 bp, 7 predicted proteins | sample 811161 | NCBI WGS metagenome assembly MDTB01 (sample SAMN05326650, study PRJNA326480) | marine metagenome | isolation source: seawater | place: Mediterranean Sea | collected 2009
AGTCGGCCGGGCTGTATTCATTGTTCTGTCTCATGCCATCAGCAAGCGTTTCCCCCGCGTGATCCGCCAATAGGTCAGGACCCCGCGCCATCCCAGCATGATACTGCCAGCCACCAGGCCAAGCAACAGCCCCCACCAGACCCCGACCGGACCGAAACCAAGCGGGGTGGAAAGCGCCACCGCCATGGTGGCCCCGACCCCCCAATACGCCATGATCGAAATCACCGCCGGGATTTTGGTGTCGTTGAGGCCCCTCAGCACGCAGGACAGCACAACCTGAAGCCCGTCAAAGACCTGAAAGAAGGCCACAACCATCAGCATCGGCATGGCCAGCATGACCACCGCGTAGATTGAGGCATCGTCAGGGTTGAGGAAGGCCCGGATCGAGGCCTCGGCAAAACCGATGATCAGCACTGACTGGACCAGGCAGACACTGATGGTGAGGACAACCGGTGTCACCCCGGCACGGATCGTATCCTGCCGCCGTCCTGCCCCGGCTTCATGCCCGACCCTGATGGTGGAGGCCTGACCAATAGCCAGCGGAACCATGAAGACAATTGCCGCAATCTGGTTGACAATCCCTGATGCGGCCACGGCGTAAGTGCCGAAAATACCGATATAAAGCCCGGCAAAGATGAACATGCCGGTTTCAGACACGAGGGTGAAGGCAATCGGCGTTCCCACCACCAGCAGGCGTTTCATGATGCTGATATCAATGCGCCAGAACCGGGCAAACGGCCGCGTGTAGCGGAACGGCCGGAACGTGTTCATGTAATGGATCAGCGCCGCCGCCATAAAGAGAAAGGTCAGCGAGGTCGCCAGCCCGATCCCGGCCATGCCCATGGCAGGCATCCCGAACAATCCCTTGGAGAGGATGGCGTTCATGGCGACATTGAACGCCGCCCCCACCATGGTGACAATCACCGGTGGACCGGGCTTTTTATAGGCGGAAATGTAGTTGCGGAGGGCGAAATAAACGAAAGTGGGCATCATCCCCGGGGCCAGCATTTTCAGGAAAGGCGCGGCATCACGGGCAATGCTTTCTTCCTGCCCGAGCATCAGCAACAGGGTTTCGCCATACCACATCGGCACAAAACTGATCGCCCCGTACAATATCGCCAGCCAGATACCCTGACGGATCACGCGCCTGGCCTGACGGCGACTGCCCGCCCCGAGGGCCTGGGCAGCAAGCGGGCTGACAGCGATGGTGAGGCCGAGGGCGATGAAATAAAACGGCTGGTAAAGCCGGTTCGCCTGAATGCCCGCGGCCAGCGCATCGGTGCTGATCCAGCCCAGCATGATGATATCGGCGGTCCAGATTGCGATCATGGCAACCTGGCCTACAATCAAGGGCAGGGACAGCACTATTGTTGCGCGAAAATGATCACGCCAGGACATGGGTTGCTGCATGAAAGGTATGTGCCTCCGAGGGTTAACCCCTATGCTAGGGCTTTTCGCGGTATTAGGCCAACGAAACATGCAGGGCCGGAATACCGGCAAAAAGATTGATTTGGAAGCATAATGTGCTACATAAAGATGAAAGTTAAATCCGGTGCCTGAGCACCCAAACTGCCGGAAAATCAATGCTTTCTTCACTTATCAAAAAGATTGCCGGTCGGGCAGTTAAACTTGTTGTGGCCGTGGTCATTCTGGGCGCAGGTTTTGCGCTCTACAACCTGCTGGTTGAAACCCGCGCCGTGGTGGAACCCCAGCCCCGCCAGGAAGTCGTAAACCGTGTTAGGATCATCCCCGTGGTGTTGCAGGATGCACGGCCAATCTATGTCGCCTACGGCACCGTTGAGGCCACAAGGAAGGCTGATCTGCGGTTTTCGATTGCAGGGGAAATAGACCGCGTTTCGGCTGCCTTCAGGAACGGCGCCATCGTTCGCAAAGGGGATGAGCTGGCCATGCTGGACCGGGAGCTTTTGATCATCTCCCGTGATGAAATTCGCGAACAGCTCACGGCCGAAGAAATCAATATTGCCTCGCTTGAAACCCAGCTGGAATTACGCCAGCGCCAGTTTGACCGGATCAGCCAGATGAAGGCGGCATCGGTCGCCACCGAGGCACGGCTGGATGACACCACGCTGGCCCTGACCCAGGCCATGAATGCGCTGAGCCAGTCCCGATCACGGATGAAACAGCTGAAACTGGCGATCAAGCGGGCTGACCGCAACCTGCGTGATACTCGCCTGCTGGCCCCCTTTTCCGGGGTGCTGTCATCGGTGGATGTCGGTGTCGGCAAGGTGATTTCAAGCACCACACCGCTGGGGGTCATCACCGATATCAACAACCTCGAGGTTTCCTTCGTGGTCCCGGCCGAAGTCTACGCCGAGGCAGGACAGCTCAAGGGTGATAGCGTCACCGTGATCTGGAAGGCTGGCGGGCGTTCGGTCCTGTCGGTGCGGGGCAAAATCATCCGGTCCGAGGGCAGTGTTTCCGCCGCCGAGGGTGGCGGCAGGCTCTACGCATCGCTGCCTTCCGGCAATGCGTCACAATCAATCCCCGAAGGGGCTTTCGTTGAGGTCAGGATAGCTTCCCTGCCGCTGAGCGGTGTTGCGGTGCTGCCCGATACCGCTATTTTTGATAACGACACCGTCTTTGTCATCATGGGGGAGCGGTCCGAGACGCGCACGATTGAGGTTCTGGCCCGGAGCGAGGGGCTGATCTATGTTCGCGGTGATCTGCGTGATGGTGACAAGGTGATCACGACCCGGATACCGGGGCTGGGTGATGGTGTGCTGGTTGAGGCTGTGGGGCAATGAAGTCGTCACCCATTCTTGAGTTTTTCATTCGCCACAAGACAGCTGCCAATCTCCTGATGGTCATGATGCTGGTGGTCGGTTTTGTTAGCGCGGACCGGCTCAATCGCCAGTTCTTTCCTGATTTCGATGTTGAGGTCGTGTCGGTATCGGTTGTCTGGACCGGTGCCACGGCTGAGGATATTGACGCCAATATTGTCCAGGTGGTCGAACCCGAATTGCGGGTCATCAACAACGTCAAGAAAGTGATGTCCAATTCCTATGAGGGGGTTGGCCAGATTTCGGTGGAATTCGAATTTGGTGCCGATATGAAACAGGCGCTGGCCGATGTTGAAACCGCGGTTGGCCAGGTTGATCTGCCTGAAGAATCCGAACGCCCCAAAATCGTCAGGGGTGAGTTTTATGACGGCATCAGCAAGCTGGTCCTGTCCGGTCCATACAGCCTTGAGGCAATGCGCGTTATTGCCAAATCCATCAAGGAAGACCTGCAACGCCTCGGTGTCGACAAGGTTGATATCAAGGGCCTGCCCGATGAGCTGATCCGCATTGAAGTGAGTGAGGCTGAACTGGCGCGTCTGGGTATGTCGCTTGATCAGATTGCCGCCAGTATCCGCCAGAACTCGCTCGATGTTCCCGCCGGTCGATTTGCCGACGGGGCGTTTACCGTGCGCTCGCTCGGGTTGCTCAAGACAGCCGAAAAATACCAGGATATTGAGGTCATGATCCGGCCTGATGGCAGCCGCGTTACCCTTGGCGATATTGCCACGATCAGCGAAGCGTTCGAGGAACCTTTCGTTGCGGTGCGGAGCCAGGGGAACATGGCGGTGGAAATGATCTTCCGGCGCGGCAAGACCAATGACTCCCTCGATATCAACACCGTTATTCAGGACTGGCTTTCGGACTATAAGCTGCGCGCACCGGAAAGCCTGACGATTGAGCAATACGATATCCGGGCAAACCTGATCAGGGAGCGCATCAACCTCTTGGTCGGCAACGGGGCAGGCGGGCTGCTGCTGGTGCTGGGTGTGCTGTTCCTCTTTCTTTCGACCCGGGTAGCCTTCTGGGTTGCGGTGGGGATCCCTGTTGCCTTCATGGCGACTTTCGCTGTCATGCTGGCCATGGGGCAGAGCATCAACATGATCTCCCTCTTCGGGTTGATCATGGCGCTCGGGATCGTTGTCGATGATGCTATCGTCATTGGTGAACACGCCGAATACCTCCAGAAACGGAGGGGTCTGCCGATTGATCAGGCCGCCGCTGTGGCCGCAACCCGGATGGGCCCGCCGGTGGTGAGTGCCATGCTGACAACCGTGGTGGCGTTTCTGCCGCTGTTTACCGTCAAGGGCATTATCGGTGAGATTATTTCCGCTATCCCGCTGGTTGTGGTGGCGGTGCTGATCGCCAGTCTGATTGAGGTTTTCTTCATCCTGCCCGCGCATCTGGCGCATAGCGGCAACAAGGCCAAGCCCGGCTGGTTCCGGCGCAGGTTCGATTACGGGTTCAGTATTTTCAGGGAAAAATATTTCCGCCGCTTCGTTGCATTTTCACTGCGCTGGAGGCTGGCCACCCTGGCGCTGGCGTTTGCGATGCTGATCGTTTCCATTGGCATGATGGCCAGTGGGCGGGTCAATTTCGTCTTTTTCACATCGCCTGAGGCGGATATCGCTTACGGCAATATTGTCATGGCCCCGGGGACCCCGCGCCAGCAGACCAATGTCATGCTGGAGGAACTGGAACGCGCCCTCAAACGCACCGAGGACAAACTGACCAATGGTGAAGGCGGGCTGGTCAACGTGTCGGTTTCCAGCCTGGGGACAACCAATTCCAGCAACCCTGACCGGAGCGGTGCTGGCGGTGCCTCCGATATTCGGGCCGGGGTGGTGGTTGAACTGATCACCGCGGATCAGCGTTCGGTCAGAATGCGTGATTTTGTCAATGAATGGCGGCAGCAGACAATCGCTGTTCCGGGGCTGGACCGGCTCACCATCAGGGCGCCGACCGGCGGCCCGCCCGGGCGTGATATTGATATTCGCCTGATGGGGGATGATCTCGAAACCCTGAAACAGGCGGCATCGGAACTGACGCGCATCGTTGAAACCGTGCCTTCGGCTGATGCCGTGACGGAAAACCTTTCCTACGGTGCCGAAGAACGGATTATCAGGCTGACCCCGCTGGGCCAGTCGCTTGGTTTCAGCGTATCGTCGGTGGGCCAGCAGTTGCGGTCTGCTCTTGACGGCGCGATTGCGCTGCGGTTCCCGAGGGGTGATGAGGAGGTCACGGTTCGCCTGACCCTCCCTGATGAGGAGGTCAGCACCGATAATATCGGCAGCCTGCGCCTGATTTCACCCGATGGCCAGTTTGTTCAGCTGGTTGATATAGCCACGGTGGAAAACCGGCTCGGCTTTTCGGTGGTGCGGCGGCAGGATGGTTTCAGGGAAGTATCCATCACCGGCGATCTGGACAGTGACGTGATGTCCACGCCTGAGGCGATTTCGCTCATCCAGGCAAATGGTTTGCCAGAGCTTGTTGAAAAATACGGGCTGCGCTATCGCTTTGACGGGCGCAATACCGAAAGCAAGGAAACCTTTGCCGATATGCAGGTCGGTGCCAGCATCGCGCTGGTTGGCATGTATATTATCCTGGCCTGGGTGTTTTCATCATGGCTGCAACCGCTGGCGGTGATGATCATGATCCCCTTTGCCCTGATCGGGGCCGTGTTTGGGCATTATTTCATGGGGCTGACCATGACCATCCTGTCCATGTTCGGGCTGATTGCCCTGGCCGGGATCGTCGTTAACAATTCCATCATTCTGGTGGCCACCATTGAACGCCGGATTGAGGAAACCGATGGTGACCGGATTTCGGCGATCATTGCCGGGGCAACCGATCGCCTGCGGCCGGTGCTGCTGACCTCGATCACCACAATCTGCGGGCTTTCGACCCTGATGTTTGAACGCTCGCTTCAGGCCCAGTTCCTGATCCCGATGGCAACCACGATTGTTTTTGGCCTCGGGGTCACAACCTTGCTGGTGCTTTTTGTGGTACCCTCGGTGCTGGCACTGGGTGAGGATTTGAGGGGCGCATTCATGGCCGTAAGAAAGATGCTCCCCGGCAGGACCAGCGCAGCGGAGTAGGGAATGCAGAAAGCGGATATAGCAGCAGTCAAATTCAACCGTGACGGGCTGGTGCCTGTAATAGCCCAGTGCCATGAAACCGGCGATGTGCTGATGATGGCGTGGATGAACCTGGAATCCCTTACCCTGACGCTGGAAACGGGCCGCGTGACCTATTATTCGCGGTCACGCCAGGAATTGTGGGAAAAGGGTCTGACCTCTGGCCATACCCAGCGGCTGATCAGAGCAACACTGGATTGCGATGGTGATACCATCCTGCTGTGTGTTGATCAGACAGGCGCGGCTTGCCATACGGGGGAAAGGACCTGTTTTTTCCAGCCCTTTGAATTTCCTTCCGGGGCCGATAATGGCTGACGGGAAACCCTCAAAAGGGTCAAGTGGCCGGAGCTACCGGACCGGGGCAGGGCTGACCAAGACACCGCGCAAGGTCAAGGGCAGGAAGGAATCTTCCCGCCGCTGGATACAACGCCAGCTCAATGACCCGTTCGTGGCTGAGGCGAAATCAAGGGGTTTTCGGTCCCGTGCCGCCCTCAAGCTGGAACAGATTGACCAGAAACATAAGCTGCTCTTCCCTGATGCCAAGGTGCTTGATCTCGGTTGCGCGCCCGGTGGCTGGCTGCAATACGCATCAAGACGCATTGGCCTGGAGGATGGCAGGGGCGTGCTGGTGGGGATTGACCTGCTGGAAACCGAACCCGTGATGGGTGCATCCATCCTCAAGGGCGATATCAATGATGATGCCATGATGGCTGAGATGATCAGGCTGATTGATGGCAAGGCTGATCTGGTGCTGTCCGATATGGCGGCGGATACAACCGGGCATCGCCCGACGGATCATATCCGAACGACCCTGTTGCTCGATCTTGCGCTTGATATGGCGCAGCGGGTGCTGACCCCGGGGGGTGCCTTTCTGGCCAAATGTTTCCGTGGCGGGGCGGAAAGGGATGCGCTGGAATTGATGCGCCGAGACTTTGCCACGGTTCGCCATGTCAAACCCGCGGCCAGCAGGCAGGAATCGGTTGAAAGCTATGTGCTTGCCACAGGCTTCCGGGGCGACAGGCCTGAGGAGTAAACCTCCCGCCCCGGGGCCTTTTGTTCAGGTGATGTTTCCCTCTAGAGGAACCTGAACACGATCGGGCAGTTCACCACCATGCCGATGGAACCGTAATCAGCCCCGCCGGGGCCGGTGACATGGCCGCGTTCCACCATCCCCAGAATGGCAAATTCCTCAGTCATCCGGGAACGATAACCCTTGCTGATCGCCTCATCGGTCCAGACCCCGAGATTGATATCCCAGAGCGGGCTGTAATCGGTTGCAATGGTCGGGATACCACCCAGAACATTGAGCGGTGATGCATGATCACCAATGGCGCTGTTAAGCCCCTGACGCTGGGGGTTGCCAGTACCGGTCGGGCCGTTGGCGAAAACGAAAATCCGTTCAACCGGGCTGAACAGGCTGTCATCACCGCCAACCTGAATAGCCTCAAAAGCAGGCGTGTAGGTTGCGCCTTCGAGGGTTGCGGCAAGCGGGTGATTGGCCTCAGTCGAAATGTACAGAACCGGGCGGGAGAAGCTGAACCCTGGGGTCAGGGCAACGGTCACGGTGCCTTCCTCGGGGCAGATATTCACCACCTTGTCATGGACAATGCTGTGATCCGCCGGGCTGTCACAGAACCGGTTGAGCGTCGCCTCATCAACGCCATCAGCAACCACCGGGGCGTTATAGACATGGCCGCCTGCATTGACGATCTCAATCAGGGGCGTGTAGCCGTCACTGCCGACCGACCCGGGCTGAAAGGCCTTGGGCGGGAAGTGATGCGGGGCATCGCCGGGGGTAAGGGAACGGTTTGGCGAGAAATCGACCTTGCCATTTTCAAACTCGACCTCAAACCCCTTGGTGATGCGTGCCTTGCGGACAGCACCATCTAAATTGGCAAAAAACAGCTTGGGCGAAAAATTGATGCCGAGCTGATCAGCGTTGCCCTTGTCGGTGGTATCGGTGACGATGAACCAGACCCGCCTGCCCTTGACCGTGCCTTTATAGAGCGGCAGCGTCAGGGTGGATGTATCATGGTCAATCTTGCCGGATTTCAGCAATTGATACGGCCCGATCAGTTCTTTCTGAACATCGGATGGTGCCGGCCCGAAATAGGTCAGCGGCACATCCGCACCGATGGATGGCGGTGCCGGTGCGACATCATCATCCTCATTGGCGTTGGCACAGGCCATCAGGCCAACAGTGAGACCGAGCGAAAGCACCGCGGTCAGGGCGTATTTTCTTATTCTTGATCGGGTCATTCTTTCCTCCTTGATGACGTGAAGTCATGCATACCAGGCAAGGAAAAGAATCGTTTTAACAGGGAAAGGGCTACAATGCCGGTCAATACTGAAACCGTACACCATCCCGTTATTGAATAGTGAAGAAAATCCAGAACGTATAATCACCGGTGATCGTGGCGGGGGACGGTTTTGGCCTTCCAACACCACGGTTCCTCTGCTATATATTTTTGCCACCATCGTTTTGGAGGCCCCATGTCCATACAAGAAGCCCTGACGTTTGATGATGTTCTGCTGAAACCGGCCGCGTCATCAATCCTGCCTGCTGATGCTGATGTCACGACCAGGCTGACCAGGGAAATCACGCTCAATATTCCGCTTGTTTCCGCCGCCATGGACACGATTACCGAGAGCAGGCTGGCCATTGTCATGGCCCAGTTGGGCGGGATCGGGATTATCCACAAGAACATGACGGCCGAGGAACAGGCCCGTGAGGTTGCCTCCGTCAAGCGGTTTGAGGCCGGAATGGTGGTCAACCCCCTGACGATTGAGGAAGACAAAACCCTCGGTGATGCGCTCGCCATGATGCAGCATAACGGGATCAGCGGCATTCCGGTTGTCAGCCCCGGATCAGACAGGCTGGTCGGTATTCTCACCAACCGTGATGTCCGGTTTGCGCTCGATCCGTCGGAGAAGGTTTCTGCCCTGATGACCCGTGATGTGGTTACGGCGCATTCCAGCATCACCACCGATGATGCCCGCCGCCTGCTGCACCAGCACCGGATCGAAAAACTGGTGGTGGTGGATAGTGACCACCGCTGCATCGGGCTGATCACCGTCAAGGATATGGAAAAGGCCCAGACCTATCCCAACGCCGCCAAGGACACTGCTGGCAGGCTCCGTGTCGGGGCTGCAATCGGGTCTGGCAAGGATGGGCTGGAACGCGCCGAAGCCCTGATTGAAAAGGGTGTCGATGCCCTGGTCGTGGATACCGCGCACGGGCATTCCGATGGTGTTATCAATGCCGTTGCCGAGGTTCGCAAGATGGCCAATGATGTTCAGGTCATCGGCGGCAATATCGCCACCGCTGAAGCGGCTGATGCCCTCATCAAGGCTGGCGCGGATGCCGTCAAAATCGGGATCGGTCCCGGGTCGATCTGCACCACCCGCATGGTTGCCGGTGTCGGTGTTCCGCAGCTGACCGCTATCATGGAGGTCGCTGCTGTTTGCCGCAAGGCAGGGGTGCCGGCGATTGCGGATGGCGGCATCAAGTATTCGGGTGATCTGGCCAAGGCTATCGCCGCCGGTGCCGATACCGCCATGGTCGGCTCAATGCTGGCTGGCACCGATGAAACCCCGGGTGAGGTTTTCCTCTATCAGGGGCGTTCGTATAAGGCGTATCGCGGCATGGGTTCCATGGGGGCGATGGCGCGGGGTTCCGCTGACCGTTACTTCCAGGCTGAGATTTCCCAGCCGCTCAAACTGGTGCCTGAGGGGATTGAGGGCCAGGTTCCCTATAAGGGGGAGGCCGCAACCGTTATTCACCAGTTGCTTGGTGGGCTGAAGGCGGCCATGGGCTATACCGGCAATGGCACGATCACCACGCTCCAGCAAAACGCTGAATTTGTCCGTATCACCGGTGCAGGGCTGAAGGAAAGCCATGTTCATGATGTCACCATTACCCGTGAAGCGCCGAATTACCGTCCGAATATGTAAGGCTTTTCCATGAATGACACGATACTGATCCTCGATTTCGGCAGTCAGGTGACCCAGCTGATTGCTCGCCGTCTGCGCGAAGAGGGGGTCTATACCAGGATCCTGCCCTGCACCGCAGAGGCTGATGCCATCACCGCCACCAGTGCCAAGGGGATCATCCTGTCCGGCGGGCCGAATTCGGTTGCGCTTGCGGATACGCCCCGCGCCCCCGGGATCGTCTTTGAGCTGGGGGTTCCATTGCTCGGTATCTGCTATGGCCAGCAGACCATGTGCCAGCAGCTTGGCGGGCTGGTCGAACCCGGTGATGAACGTGAATTTGGCCGGGCCGAGGTGACAGTCAGCCGTGGTTGCAGGCTGTTTGACGGGCTGTGGGATGAGGGCAATGCCTACCCCGTCTGGATGAGCCATGGTGACCGTGTTACCGCCATTCCGGACGGTTTTGATGCTGTTGCCACATCATCGGGCGCACCCTTTGCCGCCATCGCTGATGAAGAACGTGGCTATTATGGCGTTCAGTTCCACCCTGAGGTCGTTCACACCCCTGACGGGGCCGGTTTGCTCAGCCGGTTTGCCAAGGTGATCTGCGGAGTTGAGGGGGACTGGTCCATGGCCGCCTATCGTGAGCGCACGGTGGCGGCAATCCGCCAGCAGGTTGGCGCTGAGGGCAAGGTTATCTGCGGGCTTTCCGGCGGCGTTGATAGCTCGGTGACCGCCGTCCTGCTGCATGAGGCTATCGGTGACCGCCTGACCTGCGTTTTCGTCGATCACGGCCTGATGCGCGCGGGTGAGGCGGAGGAAGTCATCCGCCTGTTTGGTGATCATTACAATATCCCGCTCATCCATAAAGATGCCGCCGATCTGTTCCTGGGGCGGCTGGCTGATGTCAGCGACCCTGAACAGAAACGCAAGATCATTGGCGCAACCTTCATTGATGTGTTTGATCAGGCCGCAGCCTCAATTGAAGGGGCGGGCTTCCTCGCCCAGGGAACGCTCTACCCTGACGTGATCGAGAGCGTGTCGGCCACCGGCGGGCCCAGCGTCACCATCAAATCGCACCATAATGTCGGCGGCCTGCCCGAAGACATGGCGTTTGAGCTGGTGGAACCTCTGAGGGAGCTGTTCAAGGATGAGGTCCGTGCGCTTGGCCGTGAACTCGGCATGCCGGAAAGCCTGGTGGGGCGGCATCCGTTCCCCGG
>MDTB01210117.1_pt1 | contig 11085 bp, 16 predicted proteins | sample 811161 | NCBI WGS metagenome assembly MDTB01 (sample SAMN05326650, study PRJNA326480) | marine metagenome | isolation source: seawater | place: Mediterranean Sea | collected 2009
ATTTCTGGATCGAATTCTTTTAAAATTCTTTCTCCTCTAATACATAAAGTAGTGTCCACTCCAAGACCATTAAAGATTGATGCGAACTCTACAGCAATGTAACCTCCTCCTAATATCAGAATCTTACGGGGTAATTTTTTTAAATCAAATGCTTCATCAGAAGAAATGAGTTTTTTTTCCTTACATAAATTTAAGTTTCGGGGTTTTGTTCCTACTGAAATCAAGATGTTTTTAGCCTGGACAATATTTTTATTGATTTTAAGTGTTTTGTTATCAATAAATTCAGCATTAAAAGGAAAAATTTTTACATTTGATTTTTTCAGAAGATTAAAATATACCTCATTTAATCTCTTTAACTCTTTAACCTTACTTCCTCTAAGTTTATTCCAATTAAACTTATTTTTTTCGGAAGTCCATCCAAATGCCTTCATTATTTCAACTTCTTCAGAGAAAACAGAAGCATAAGAATAAAGTTTTTTTGGAATGCATCCTCTATTTACACAAGTACCACCCAAAGACCATCTCTCGGCCAACCCAGTTTTTAATCCTAGTGATGACGCTACTCTCGCAGCTCTTACACCACCAGATCCGCCACCAACAACAAATAAATCAAATTTCATCATAATTAATTTATATCATAATTACTTAAAGTATTTTGAATAAATTACCTTAACATCAATATGTGATATGCATAAAAAAAAGGGGTGTTACCACCCCTTTTTTGCAGTTAATGGAAAGCAAGCTTGCAAACATACTAACGACTCATTAAAAAAATATTTAATTTTATTTTAGCTTGGAGCAAAAACTATCAATGATTGTAGAAAACTGTTCTTTATCTATATCTTTTGCGTTGGTTTTGATAATATGACGATCGAAAACAATTGACCCTAAATAATCTAATTGAATACTAAAACCCTTTACAAAATTATTACCATTTCCACCGGACGAGGAGCATATCAAAGAATGTTTATCTTTGAAACCGTCTTTCCAATTTTCAGTTGCTCTACTTATCCAAGCTATTGCATTTGTAACAATAGGTGATATTCCCCCATTATATTCAGGACTACACCATATAAGAGCTGATGAGGAACATATTAAATTTTTAAGTTTACTAATTTCTGATGGAAATATGTTTTCATTTTTAAATTTTTTCTCTAAAGTTGGTGTGTACAATGGCAAATTAAAATCTTCCAAAGAAATAATATCAATTTTAATTTGAGATTGATTTTCAATGTATTTTTTTATTTCAGACGATAATTCTAAATTGGTATTTTTAGTTGAAGAAATAATAAGCAATTTTGTCATGTCAAAGATAATAATTTAGTTTAAATCTATTGCAAACCTTTTTAGAATTTCAAGATCTATTACTTCTAAGACATCAATATTAGATGATTGCAAGATAATTGGTGGAGCAGAAGAAAATTGATATGCCTCAAGCCAACGATTAGCACAGACACACCATCTATCACCGCTCACCAATCCTGTAAAATTGAACTCTGGTTTCGGTGTGATCAAATCATTACCTTTCAAAAATTGGAATTCTAAGAACTTATCATCCACTCGCGCACATAACAAATGTTTTCCATTATCACTTTCATGAGATTCACAACATCCATTTCTTGTGAAACCAGTGATTGGGTTTGATGAGCATAAAATTAATTCACCACCCAAGACGTTTATCTGATTTTTTTTCTTCAATTATAAATACCTAATCAACTTTTTGTGTTTTCCTATATGTAAAATATTAAAATAGTTTCCAATTTCATCAAATTGATTTTTTTTATAAAAGTTTACTGCCACTATTCGGGAATTACACCACACAAATTTTATTTTATTCTTTTTCATTTCTTTTATTAACATTGAAATGAAATTGGATCCATATCCTTTATTAATCTCATCTTTAACTGTAAACATGCCTCGGATCTGAATAATTTTTGTATTATTATCGTCTGACTTTTCAATCAATGTTGCCCCAGATACTAATTTTTTATCACTAAAAAGTGCATAATGAACTGTACTTTTAATTTTATCTTCTTTGTAATTTGATAATTTAGATGAATACATATTGTACAAATTTTTTTTTCTGTGAGGTTTTATATCTTTTAAAGATACTTTTTTTAAAACAATTTTATTTTTAACAGGATCAAAACCACTCTTACCAAACGGATGGCATTCTTTTATTCTTAAAAAGGAGTAGTAGATTCCTTTAAACAGTCCAAACTTTTTTAGCGATTCCAAACAGTATTGTGAACAACTAGGATAAAATCTACAATTTGAGCCTATTAAAGGTGAAATAAATAATTGGTAAAAACGTATTTGAACTAATAAAAAAAGTATTATGGGATTTTTTATTTTTGCTTTACCCATTTCGTCCCTTCAGCGGTATCTTCAATCTCCACATTAAGTTTATTCAATTTTTCACGAATCTCGTCAGCTTTTTTAAAATCCTTTTCTTTTCTGGCTTTATCTCTATCCACAATTAACTTTTTAATTACATCTTCATCAATTTTTTTCAATTCTTTTATTTCTTGGTTAAGACCTAATAAATCAAGAGCCTCGATCATATCATAATATAAATTTTCTTTTTCATCATTAATTGATTTATTAAATTGATTAAGGATTTTGTTTAGAACTCCAAGAGCCTTCGGGGTATTTAAATCATCAAAAAGACTTTCTTGAAACTCTTTAAATAGGTCATGATTATCAAACTCATTTTTTGTTCTTTTAGGTTTAATCTTATTGATATTTTTATAAATCCTTATCAAATTTTTCTCAGATTGAATCAGAATTTCCTCGGTCCAATTTAAAGGTTGCCTGTAATGTGCACTCATTAAACTTAATCTGATAACTGTACCATCATATTTCTTTAAAATATCATCAACGAGCTGGATATTTCCAATGGATTTAGACATTTTTTCACCCTTGTAGGTAACAAAACCATTGTGAAACCAATATCTACAAAAATTTTCAGGGTCTGAATCTATTTCCAATGTTGAACAACTTTGTGCAATTTCATTTTCATGATGAGGAAACGTTAGGTCAACACCACCACAGTGAATATCAAATGGTGTGTCGAGACATTTATGTGACATAGCACTACACTCTATGTGCCATCCAGGCCTCCCTCTTCCCCAAGGAGAAGCCCAACCAGGCTCATCATCATTGCTTGGTTTCCATAAAACGAAATCTCTTGGATTTTTTTTAAAGTCAGCAATCTCAACCCTTGCTCCTGCAACCTGTTCATCAATGCTTCTTCCTGACAACTTACCATAATATTTATAGGTCTCAACTGCAAAAAGGATATGTTTGTTGGCTTTATATGCACACTTATTATTTAATAACTTTTGAATCATATTTATCATATCTTGTATACATTCTGTAGCTTTTGGTTGTAAATCAGGTTTCTTTACATTTAGATGATTCATATTCTGATTATAAATTTCTAAAAATTTATTAGTTAGAGCTTCAATTGGAATATGCTTTTCTTTAGCCGATTTGATAATTTTATCATCAACATCAGTAACATTAGAAACAAAAAGAACCTTATCAAAATTTTTTTTTAGAACTCGAATTAACAAATCTGTTGCAACAGCCATCCTTGCATTACCAACATGAGGAAAGTCATAAACTGTTGGACCACAAGCATAAACCCTAACATTATTAGGATCTATTGGAACAAACTCTCGTTTTTTTCCAGACAGGGTGTCATGTATAGAGATTTTCATAAATTTAAGTTTTTCATATATAGCAGAATTTTATTTCTAAAATTATCATTTATCTCAAAAAAGAAACCGTCTTCCTCATGAATAGAAACTCCTGTTGAGTGGAAGTTAAAAATATGATCTGAGAACTTCTTAGCATCTTTAACACGATATTTATTTCTATTAATATCTAAAATTATTAATTGCTTATCCATCTTTTAAAAATGTATCTATACCTAGAACTTTTACCATCTTTATTTGAATTATTGTCTCCCATATCAATTACTTCTAAAAGTTCAAAACCATCTTGCCCAAGCTTATTTAAAAAAGACTCAACATCATTGTAATTATGATGTTCAAAATTAACATAGTCTACAATTTTGTATTCAAATTTATTTTTCATATTATCACTCACTAGTTTTACTACATTTACCAATTAAAGAGTGGAGAGTTTTATTATCCTTTTTTATAATTGATTCAAACTTTGAAGAGTACATAAAATTGCCGTGAAAATCTAGGCTGAATATTCTGTTATTTTCAGGATAACCTACACAATTAAAATCTTTTTCTTTTAGATTGTCCTTTCTGATATCGAAAAACCATGAGCAATGCAGTGGAATTGCATGTCCAGATGATTTTAAAATTACAATTTCAATAAAATGCGATGTTTTGGGGAGAACTTTTAATTCTAGATTTTTTTTTTCTTGAATAAAAATATCTTGTCTTTTTCTAGATAATTTAATTTCAAAGTCTTTAAGTCCTAAATAAGATAAAATTTCGTTATAATCTCTTCCAATAAAATTAAGTCCTATATGTTTTTCAGTTGAACAATTAAAAATTTCTTCTGAAAAAATTGAAAATGAGAAAAAACAAAAAATAACAAAGAGAATCATGCCTTTTATAATTATATTTTATTACCTTTACGCTTTTTAGTTTTTAATTCATTGATTCTTTGTTGTAGCAAGATCAAAGGATCACCAGAAACAATTTTACATTTTTTATTTCCAAATACTAGACGGTTTCTATTAATTATATGTTCAATATCTTCATTTTTTAAAATATAGATATTTCTGATATCAGTTCTATATTTCCTTTTATATTGATAAATTTCATATAAAGATTTATTCAATGAAAATAATTTTACATTTTTATTTGATAAAAACTTTACACCCCAATCATCAATATTTAACGACTTATTAAAACATATCAGGCTTTTTTCTCCAAGATCATCATCATGTGGGTCTTTAGCTTCAGAATAACTAAATGTTAGAAACAAAAGAAACAAAATTAATATCCTCATATATTTTTATAGTCACTCTTTTGAACTTCTGTCAAGCATACATAATTTTGTTTGAAATTTTATAATCAATCAATAATATGAAGATGTTATGATTAATAAATATTCCATTTATTTTTTATTTATTTTTTTGCTTCCATGGAATTGTAATGCAGACTGGATTAAAATCTTTACAATCAGTAAAGGAGATTTATTTATAGAAAGTAATTCTATAAAAAGAGATAAAAATAGGATTTTTTATGATCAACTAGTAAACTACAGAATTATCCAAAAAAATGGGAGTAGATCTTTCATTACAAAGTCAGAAGTAGACTGTAATTCGTTGAAAGTAAGAGACGTAAATTACAAATTATTTAAGCAACAAATGGGTATAGGTGAAAACTTTTATAAAGGAAAGCCCTCGAAAAAATGGAAAAAATATAAAGAAGGTACAAGTGCTCAGTTAATGAACAAGTTATTATGCGACAGAGTCTATGATTAGGCTTTGACTAGATCTATCATGAACTTATAAGACTCTATGGAACTTAGTGCAATATGACAAACCAAATTATTGCTGATATTATCTTAATCATACATTTCTTAATAATTTTTTTTGTAATCTCTTTATTTTTGTTAATACCTATTAGTTACAAATTAAATTGGGAATATTTAAAAAATAAAACGATTAGAGTCGTTCATATATCTTTGATAACTTTAGTCACGATTGAAACTCTCATTGGAGTCCATTGTCCACTTACAATTCTTGAAAACAAATTAAGAGGTATTTTTTTTCACACATCATTTATAAGTAAAATTTTAAAAGAAATAATATTCTGGGAGCTTCCTGGAACTTATTTTTTGACTACGTATATTTTATGTTTTCTCTGGACGATATTTTTATGGTGGAGATATCCACCAAAAAAAAAGAATGTGTAAATGTTTATTGTTCAAATTTAGAAAGGAATTTAAGTTTCAATTAATTTTATATAGTATGAAATTATGACTAGATATTTGTTTATAATTGTTACATTGTTTTCTATTGAAGCACACTCATTAGAAGATAAGTGGTCTAAACTTTTTTCTGGAAATGGAATAACCTTTTTCATTGATTTAGATAGCCTTGAAATAAAAAAAAAAACGAGAAGTATAAGATTATTAATTGACAATCTAGAACCAAATACTCACGGAGATTATTCCTCAATCATCAAACGTGAATTTAAATGTGATGAATTGATGTACAGAGATTGGAGGAAGGATTTTTATAAGCTCAATCTAGGTGCAGGAGAAAAAAGCCGTGGATCTGGAAAAATTGAAAAACCAAAATGGCAATATTTTCCTCCAGGAAGCGCTGGTGGTGAGATGATAAAAGCTATCTGTATTTTAGAATAGTTTGGTTAAAAACTTCTAATTATGATATAAAGTGTTTAAATAAATTATTATGAAAAAAATTGGACTTGATAAATTCTGTGAGATTTTAACAAAAATAAATATGGATTTCACTGATTATATACTTGAGGATTGGGAGTCAAATGAGACTGACGGGAATATTAAATTACATGGTTTGACTGAAAAAAATTGGATTAGATTATATTTAAATTATTTAAAAAACTATAAATCCTAAAACCCTTATTTTAAAGAACCTTCAACGACATACTTTAATATTCTCACGACCTGGGCATGGTCTTTTGCCACTGCAGATGCTGCCGCATCCACCTCTTTAAGTGCATGTTGATTCTCATCATCATGAATTACAATAATTGACTTATTTAAAGCTGCTGCATAACCTGCATCAAATGCCGCGTTCCATTGTTTATATTTATCTCCAAACTTCACAATTACCAAGTCACTATCAAGTATGGATTTTTTAGTCTTAATTGAATTCAAACTTGCTCCTTTATTATCTTTCCAAAAGTTTTTATCTTCACCCCCAAGAATTTCTACACCACAATTATCTGACGCTTCATGGTCAGTTATTGGTGAGGTAAAACTTATTTGTAATTTTTCTTTTTTACAAAGATTAATTATTTCATCTCTCCAATTTGTATGAATCTCACCTGACAAATAAACATTTAGCATTAGTAACCTCTCTATTAATTCATAAACATAATAGTTATTTTTTACTTTTTAAAAAAAAAAAAAATAACATATATAAATAATGATATTAAAGATACATAAATCAAGCTTATTAATTATCCTTTTAAGTTTCATATTTAATTTTGGAATATCCGCAAACGTATTTTCCAAAGACTCTTCCAGTTCAGAATTATATAAATTAAATGATGCTTCCTTTCAATGCAGAGAAGCATTAGGGTGGTACGATGACCATCCTGGCTACAAAGGAGAGTTTAATCGGGTTTTAGAATATTGTATAAAGTATTCGATAGATGTTAGCCCAGAAGGATTTAATGTAAACCCTATTTTATCAGACTTTGGAAGTATAAATGGGGTAAATACCAGGCCTAGAGATAATATTCATCAAGGAATTGATATTATTGGTCCAGCTAATCAACCCATAATAGCGATTGCGGATGGTAAAGTTCTTGAAACAACAGTTGAAGATTGCTGGGGTGCGACCATGATTATTGATCATGGCAAGTCTACAGATGGTGAGAATCTTGTTGCAATATATGGTCATGTAGGGGAGTTCATGGTTAAAGAGAATGATTTAGTTAAAAGAGGACAACTTATTGCAAAACTTCCTGAAAAAATTAAATATAGATGTATGGCTAGAGTTAGACATTTACACCTACAAATTGGTCAAGAATATTGCGAAAAAGAAGAAAAAAATAATTGGGGATGCAAATATTTTATTAAAGACTTTTACCGCTCTCTCAACCCTCACAAATATTGGGCAAATGGACCTAATTCCGTTTCTTGTTTTGATAAAAATAAAGAGTATAAAAGTGGAACAATCACATTTCCTCTTCCGTGTAGAAAAGAATAGTATATTAGAAATAAATGAAAAAATTAGTTTTCTTTATATTTCTTTTTATTGTAATTTCATATGGGATTTACTCAAATTTCAAATCAAAATTATATTATAATTCTTATAATTTTCTCAATTCCAAGAGTATTAAAAAGTAACGATTTAATAGAAATCGATTTGTGAACTTTTTTTGGATATAAATCAAGCCATAAATTTTTCGATCTAAAGAGTCAAATGGTATCAAAATTGCTAGGTTTTATAAAAGTAATACGAATACCAACATTCCTTAAATAAAAGAAATAAAATTGATTAGTTATAATCTAGATTTTTTAAAGACCAAACACGGGATTTTTCATTCACTTAGTTCAGATCTCTATATTGGAAATAGCATGAAACTGTATGGAGAATATTCAGAAATTGAGTTATCAATTATCATGAAATTCATCACGGAAGGTGACTACGTTTTTGATATTGGAGCAAACATTGGTGCATTTACCATCCCATTTTTAAAAAAGATAGGAAGATCAGGTAAAGTTTTTTCATTTGAACCACAAAAGGAAATTTTCGAAATATTAAAAATGAATATTAAAAATAATAAAAAACATAATATTGAATTATTTCAAGCTGGTCTTGGTTTAGATAAAACTACAGTAGATTTAACTTTTATAAACTATAATGCGGTAGATAATTTTGGAGGCATAAGTCTTGTTCAAGATAAAAGTAATCCATTTTTTCCTAATAAAAGTGATCTCAAACAAAAAATATCAATTATGTGTCTGGATCAATTTTTACATTTAAAAAAATGTAATTTTATCAAAATAGATGTTGAAGGAATGGAACCAGATGTTATTAACGGAGGAAAATTATTTTTAAATAAATTTAGGCCGATTATGTGGATTGAAAATCATAGAGTTTTTCCAAATAAATTAAATAAATTACTTTTAGAATCTAATTATAACCTCTACTGGGCATTGTCTTTTCTATTTAATCCTGAAAATTACCTGAATACGAAAATTAATCATTTCCCAAATATTTGTTCTGAAAATATATTAGCAATACCAAAAGAAAAAAATAAAAACTTTGATACACGTTGTCTTGATAAAATTATTGATGAAAAAACTGCGCCCAGAAAAGTACATCCTTGTATGATATAAATAAAAATCTTTAAATTATTAGTTAAAACATCTTCACAATTAGTTATTTCTCAGTGACAGAATATTTTGGGAAAGTGAATTTATAAATTTTCATTGTTTAATATTTTAAGAGCACCCTCATATTTTTTTAGACGGTTTTTATCTTTTTCGGTAATTAATTTTAATCTAGATACATCCAAATTATCTCTTATATCTGAAATTTTTACTTTTCTTCCTAAATCATTTCTTTTTGCTCTTTGAATAAAATTTTCATATTTTTCTTTATCTGACTTTTTTGTAACACTTTTTAAACCAAGAATTATTTTATTAGAAAATCCCTCTTTTTCTAAATCTTCAAATGACCATCTTGTATCTTCAATAACATCATGAAGAACGGCAACAATCATTTCATCATATGTATTCATTGACAACATAACTCTTAAAGGGTGCAAAATATAATTGTTTCCACCTTTATCTTTGGAACCTTTATGTGCTTCAATTGCAATTTCTAACGCTCTTTGTAAATCCATTAATTCACTACTCCAAACTACTCCACAGTTACAGATTTTGCTAAATTCCTTGGTTGATCAACATCAGTACCTTTTAAAACCGCAACAAAATAAGCTAAGAGCTGAGCAGGTAAAGAGAAGATAATCGGTTGAACAAACTCGGAAACATTGTTAATTACAATTTTTTTGAAATTCTTTTCATCTATCTCATTGTCTCCTTTTTGATCTGTAATTAATATTACTTTTCCACCCCTAGCTAAAATTTCTTGCATGTTAGATATATTTTTTTTAAATAAAGAATCTCTTGGTGCAATAATAACTACGGGCACTTTTTCATCTACGAGTGCAATTGGTCCATGTTTCATCTCTCCTGAGGCATAGCCTTCAGCATGTATGTAAGAAATTTCTTTTAATTTTAGAGCTCCCTCTAAAGCAATCGGGAAAAGTGAGCCCCTTCCTAAATATAATACACTCTTCGCATTTACTACAAATTTACTAATTTTTTTAATTTCATCTACAATATCAAAAACCGCAGACATATTTGATGGCATTTCAATTAAGCTATCTGTTAATTTCTTTTCTAAAGATGTGCCTATCGTTTTTCTTTCTCTTCCAGCGACCAAACATAAACAAGCCAAAATACTTAACTGCGCAGTGAATGCTTTAGTTGACGCAACACCAATCTCTGGACCTGCTGCTATTGTAAGAAAAGAGTCTGATTCTCTTGCTATACTACTCTCTGAATTATTAACGATACTAAATATTTTACTTTTATAATTTTTGGCATACTTAAGCGCGGCAAGTGTATCGGCAGTTTCCCCAGATTGCGATATAAATATTGATAATTTTCCCTTTGATTTTACATAAGATTTATATCTGAACTCAGATGCAAGATAAGCGTCAGATTGTATATTTAAATATTTTTCAAACCAGTAAGTAGCTGTTAAACAAGCATAATAAGAAGTTCCGCATGCTACAAAATCAATTTTCGTAATATCATTCCAAGAAATATCCAAATCTGAAATACTTAATCTTTTTTTTATAGGATCAATAAATCTTGAAAGTGAATCACCTATAATCAATGGTTGTTCAAATATCTCTTTTTGCATGAAGTGGTTAAAATTTCCTTTATCGAAATTGGAACCAGTGAATGAGGAAATTGAGATATTTCTAATTATTTTTTTGAAATTTTTATCAAAAATTTCATATTTGTTTTTATCAATTATAACGCTATCACCTTCATCTAAAAAAATTATTTTTTGTGTGAAAGGAGCAAGAGCCAATGAATCTGAACCAATGAATGTTGATTTTTCAGATAAACCCAAAGCAAGTGGACTTCCCCTACGTGCTCCTGCTAAAATATTAAAGTTTTTAAAAACTATTGCTATGGCAAAAGCACCTTCTAAAAATTTAAGTGTTATTTTGATCGCCTCTTTTGGTTCATATTTTCTTAAGTGCAGGCTAAGTAGGTGAGCTATAACCTCACTATCTGTTTGAGATTTAAATGAAAAACCTTTTTTTTTTAACATTTTTTTTAACG
>MDTB01242588.1_pt1 | contig 11085 bp, 11 predicted proteins | sample 811161 | NCBI WGS metagenome assembly MDTB01 (sample SAMN05326650, study PRJNA326480) | marine metagenome | isolation source: seawater | place: Mediterranean Sea | collected 2009
GGATGTAGGGCAATGATAATATTCAATTCAAATTTTTTTTCTATAAATTTAAAAAAATTATTCATTTCTTTAAAATATTTTTTTGTAACAAATTTCTTTTCTCTGTATTGTCTTTTATAATCTCTGTGAAAAAAAAGATCTTCATCCATAAAAACAGCATAATTTTTTTTTTTTATTTTAAATTTAAAAGATTTTTTATAATCTTCAGAACAGATATAAATTTGCTTTTTTGAATTTTTAACATTCTTTATGTATTTTCCTACATTCTCTATGTATTTTCCTGGTGTTCCTGAAACTACTGAATAGTCAAAATTGTAATTCACAATTTTTTCTTTTTCTGAAAAAAATAGATTTAAAATTTTTTTAAAAATATAAAATAAATATGAAAAAAAATTTTTTGAAATTAGAAGATCTAGATATATTCCCTTTGGTCTTATTATCATATTTTCTGGAATCAAATTAGTATTAGTATGTAACATTTTAATTGAAATTGTATCTTTGCAAAATAAAGCTATCTTTTTATGGAAAGCATCATGTGAATACATGACTCCAATATCAGGTTTAAATTTTAATAATAATTTCTTTAAATTGTTTAAATCATTTTCAGGATAATAATTATTAAATTTAATATAATTATTGTATATTTTACTTAAGTCGAAGATTTTAATATTAAAAAATTTTTTTGCATTTTTAATATCATATTTTTTTCTAAAAGCTTCATCTATTGAATATGGAAAAAAAAGAACTACTTTTTTTTTAATTGCCATCTTTAATTATGCTTTGTAGAAGTAATCTTACCACTCAAAACGTCATAAACTTCCACAGAAGTTTGTCCAATAGAATTATTGGCAGCAACTCCAATTTTATCGACTAGTTCAATAGGAAGAGTTTCCTCATCAAATGTATATGTCCATTTCCTTTTAGGAATTTGAAAATCGAAATTATCATGAAAATATTCACCTTTTTTTGATTTAATTGAAAGATATGGTTGAGGACCAAATATATCTTTATCACTTTCAACATTTAAAACGAAAGCTTTTTCATCAATCTTATTTAGTTTAATATTAAAATTACAATGATTATCCTTTTTTAAATTTAATGCTTCCCTCATGGCTTTTGCACCCTCACTATATTTAAATTTTATATTAGGATATTTTTTTTGAACTGTTGTTAATAAATTATAAGCCTCTTCAACATCTTTTCTAAAATCTCTAAAATCATGATCAGCAAAAGATAAAATTACATTTTTTCCTTCATCTACTTCTTTAAATGCTCTCTCAACTTCGAACAAATTAACGTTTGCAAATCGAGTACCTATATTTAGACATCTTGATATCCATCTGTTGCAATTGCCAGGAACTTGATAATCTTCATGGGATGGGTGATATGGTGCCCATGTTAGTGGAGCTCTTCTCCAATCACCAGATCGTCCAGCTGATAAATCAAATTGCTGAGTATGCGTTTCTTCCTCAGTAGATAAACTTGCATAATCAAAAGGTATAAATTGCTCTAAAAACCAGTGACTATCTGGTCTCGTAACTTGAAAACCAGGTCTATTTACTGCAGGAAACCAGTTTCTATCAATAACTCGCCTTGAAAGAACTTGAAAAAGCTTATCTGTTGGTCCAAGCCATCTAGTTGCGCACAAATGAGCGTGTTTTATCATTGGGTGAGGATGATAATGAAAGTGTAAACCGTCTTCTTTAGAGTCTGTTTCCGTTAATTTTTTTGAAACATAGTCATATATCTTATGATAACCAATTTCTCTTCCTCTTGGATTATATTGAAAGTCAACATGATCAACACAATGCCAATTATATATCCATCCGTTACCATAGGAGTCTTTGAATTGATCTCTAAACTTTTTTGAAAGCGAGTTATTAAATAGATCATCAATTAATTTCCAAGAATTTTTATAATTTAAAAAATGAGGGTTCAATGTTGATTTTATCGAATCTTCTTTGCCATCCAATTTTATTTCTCCATTTTGTAATTTTTTTAATGTTTCCTCTGAAGGTTCAAGTTCAATATGGTAAATGTGTTTTATTCTTTCAAATGTCGCCTCTAAAGTTTCATTTAAAGGTCCCTCTGTATCTATGCAATGAACTACATGTAATTCTTTCATTTATATTCCTTCCTTTTTCCAATCACTAAAAACTTTGTAGAAATTTGTTCTAAACCATTTATTGTTAATTTTTTATTATTCTTTAATTTTATAGTAAAAGTTCTTCTTGGGTCTTTTTTATCTTGTTTTATATTTATTTTTATATCAAATTTTTTTGCTTTAAAAGTAAAATTATTTTTTATCATTAATCTTTTTAATGTTTCTAAACTTGGCCTATTAAAACCTGTTTCAAGTATTTTACTTTTAGAATTTTTTACTCTTACAAATACATCATACGGTTCTGGATTAAATGATCCAAATATATACACAGCTCCTTTTTTTTCACAAAATTTAAGAAAATTTTGCAGCCAATCTTCAGGATTATCAAATATAGTATGGACTCCATCTAGAACACATACATCAAACTTTTTAAAATTTTTCTTAATTTTTTTTGAAATATCTAAATTAAAAAAAGTTGCAAATGGACAATTTTTCTTAGCAGATTTGATTAAATCCTCACGTATGTCTGCCCCATATAAATTCTTATTTTTTGATTTGCTATCTACATATGATAGAAATGCACCATTTGAACAACCTATATCAATTAAACTCTCAAATTTTTTTTGATTCATCAAAATTTCTTTAAATAAAAACTTAAAACTTTCTTTGATTACAGGTTTTCCTCTCAAATATATATCATCATGAAGTCTTGTTTCTTTTAGTTTATCTATTTTCATTTTAGCTATTATTTAATTTTTCTACTGCTAACTTATATTCATTCCATTGACCAATATCTGTCCACGATTCCTCATCTATTGGATAAACTCCAATTTTTTTTTTCAAAATTTTTGCTTTTTTTATGAGATCAGTCATGTCAAACTTTTTATTCTTAGGAATAAATTTTAAAACTTTTGAATTTATTATATACAAGCCTGTATTAGCCAAAAAGTTAAATTTTGGTTTCTCTGCTATATTTGTTAAATAGCCTTTTTTATTTATCTTGCAAACACCATAAGGAATTTCATAGTTTTTTGCAGATGCAACAACAGTAATTTCGTTTTTATTTTTTTTATGAAAATCATAAATATCAACCAAATCTGTATCTATTATAATGTCGCTATTAGATATAAAAACTGGCTCTTTAAATTTTTTGCTTAATTTGCTTAAAATTCCTGCGGTGCCTAATGGTAAATTTTCTCTAATAAAATTTATTTTATAATCAGGTTTTAATTCTTTAAAATATGCTTCAATTAAGCTGCTCTTATAATTTATTGAGATGAAAAAATTATTTACACCGTAAGAATTAAATTTATCTACTATATGTTCAATAATTGCTTTTCCTCTAATTGGGATTAAAGGTTTAGGTAATATATGTGTAAATGGCTGTAATCTGGTTCCTTTTCCCCCAGCCATTATTATAACCGAAACATTCAATTTTTTTTTAATCTGCTTTAGATCTGGTGAAAGAGATTGATCCCATGTCAAAATATCTTCGATAACTTTATTTTTATTTACAATCGGAACTAATTCGTAACGATTTTTAATAATCTCTTTTTTTGCTTTTTTTAAATTTAATTTATCTTTATAAAAAAAAGCTGGATTTGGATTATAAACTTTTTCTATAGTTTCATCTAATTTTTTTCCAGAGAGTATATGATTTCTTAAATCACCATCAGTAAGTGTACCCAATAATTTATTTTTTTTATCAACAATTACAACACACTTTTTTCCTGTAACTTTTAATAATTTGAGTGCATCTCTTAAACTAATTTTTTTATGAGTAAGTAAATTTAACATTATAGTATTTCCATATATAATTGAAATGCTTCAGCAAATTTTTTACCTGATTGACTTCCTCTGAGTATAGCGAGAGATTTAATGGCATCTTCACTTCTTGGAAAAGGATGTTTTTTAATTTCAGATTTATAAATTTTCATTGCAGCAATTTTTTTGGTAATATAAGGGGTAATATCAATAAACACATTCGGCTTAAAATTATTTTGATCAAAATTAAAATTTGTCTCAGAGATTACTTCATAAGCCATAACTTTCTTTACTGAAGGATTTCTAAACCACTTTATGCTACTCATACATGCTTTAGAAACAATTTGGTGATCTGTGTGAACATCATCTCTTGATGGAATGTATAATATTTTTGATTTTGTTTTTTTGACAATATTACTAATATTTTCGATAATCTCATTTATTGGAACTGTGTCTAAATATTTTGTTTGAAAATTTAAATGAAATACATTTTTAAAACCATAAAATTTTTTTATTTTATCAATCTCCTTTTTCCTTCTTTCTATTAGTTTTTCTGACCAACCAAATTCAATACTAAGGTTTGTTATAATTAACAAAAAAATATCATCTCCTTTTTTCTTATGATAAAAAATTGTTCCACCACAACCTAATGTTTCATCATCTGGATGAGGGGATACAAATAAGACTTTACTCATAAATACATTCCTTCTTTAAATTTAAGTTTAGGTGAAATCTTTTGAAGTAAAATTGAACTTTTTCCACATTTTACTATCGGAACATTGTGTTTTATCTTTATAATTTTTCCACTTTCAAAATTAATGTTTTCATTATTAGAAATTTTTACTTTCCAAACTTTATATTCTTTGGAATTATAAATAAAATGTGCTCCATCATATGGTTTTGAAAGGGCTCTAACTAAATTATGAATTGAGACTGCTGACATTCTCCAATCTATCCTTCCATCTGAATAGTTTCTTTTTCTACAATAATTGCTTTTTTTTTCATCTTGTTTAAAAGTTCTAAGCTTATTTTTGTTCAAATTATGAATAATTTCTTCTATTTGTTTTTTTGCAGATTTTATTAACTTTTTATAAAGTTTTTCAGCATCATCATTAAAATTTATTAATATTTTTTTTTTTGAAATTATATCTCCATTATCAATTCCTTCTTTAATAAATATAAAAGTTGATGCAGTTTTTTTTAATCCCTTAACTAATGACCAAATTATTGGGTGCCTACCTCTATTTGCTGGAAGATCTGATGGATGATAACCTATTGTTCCTATTTTTGGTATTTTGAGTATTTTAGTCCTTAAAATTTCTGACCAACCTAAACAAAGAATCAAGTCAGGTTTTAATAATTTTAGTTTATCAATATTCTTTTTATCATTTATATTTTTAACATATAGAAATGGAGTATTGTTTTTTTTTGCATAAGAACTCAAGTCAATTTTATCAGATTTTTTTTTTATAAATTTTTTTTGTTATTATTAATGATATACTCAATTTTTTTTTAAATAAGTGATTTAAAATTTCTTTTGAGAAAATAACAGATCCAATAAAAACAATTCTCATATTTTGACCTTATAGAAATTTTTTTTTAAGATATTCCTCAAATTCATATTTATAATTTCTTTAAAAATTTTCTTACTTGAGTCTTTTTTTTCATAAGGATTTTTTATTTTTTTTGTTTTTTTAATATATTTTTTTGATAACAATTTGATTACGTACTTTAATATTTCATTTCTGTTAGGATTACATGTAATAGTACTACTTGCTGTAACTCTTCCCTTTTGTCTATCTCCTATATTTAGTGAAGGTATTTTCAAAGAAGGCGACTCTATTATTCCACTTGATGAATTACCTAAAACTAAATTAGAGTTTTTCATGACTGAAAAATACATTTTTTGACCTAATGATTTGAATATGATGCTATTATTACTCTTTTTTTTAGAAAATTTTTTAATCATACTATAAATTATTCCTCCGCCAGCATCTGCATTTGGCATTGTAAAAATCTTTTTTGTATTTTTAACTTTCTTTAATGCGGTAAATATTTCTTTCATATCTCTATGAGCTGAATTTTTGTCTAAAGTAATTGGATGATAAGTTATTAAAATATTATTTTTATCAAAGTTAAATTTTAGTTTTTTTTCAATTTCTTTTTTAGAAAAAAAATTAATCTTTTTTATTCTTTCTGCCCCTAGAGCTCCTACAACTTTCACATTAGAAGGATTTTCTCCTAATTGGATAACTCTATTCCTATATTCTTTTGTAGACACAAAATGTTTTGCTGACATTTTTGTAACTGAATGTCTTATACATTCGTCCAAAATTCCTAGTGTACTTTCACCACCATGTATATGAGCAATAGGAATTTTTGCCGATGCTGCTGCAAAGGCAGCTGCTAGAATTTCAAATCTATCTCCAAGTAAAATTATAATATCAGGATTTAGTTTTAAATAAGCTTTTGATAATCCAATCATTGCTTTTGCTGTCGCATTTGTAATATCAATAGGTTTATCTGAGTGTAAGGGTAATTTTACTTTTTGATCTATTTTAAAACCATCTTTTTCAATTTCTTTATAAGTATTGCCAAATTTATTCGATAAATGCATACACGTAGCAATTATTTGAAGCTTCGTTTTTTTTGATTGATGGGTTAATTTTATCAATTCATATAAAAGACCGTAGTCTGCTCTAGAGCCAGTTACAAAACAAATTTTTCTCATTCTTTTATTTTTAGATTTAGTTTAATCGTCTACTCCATCTTTATTTACAGTATGTCTCAGCCTCCACTCATTTCTTATTTTTTTCCATAAATGCGGAGATCTAAATTTATCGCAAAGTTTTAGAAAATTTTTTGGTTTAATCTCAAGATAGTCCATTATCTCCTCAAAATATCTTTGGGGGAACTCTCCATCAAATCTATTAACTAGTCTTTTAGCTTCCTCTCTGTTAATATGATTATTTCTAATTTCTTGAGAAGCATCATCTGTAGCTCTACCTATCCCAAATTTAATAAATCTCGTATAGTGATGTAAATCGTCTATTTTATCATCTATGCTATTATATTTACTATATGTTCCCTCAGTTCTGTGTGGTCTAGCTTTAAAACCAGTATTATCAACAGCATAATAGTAAGCCTCTTGTGGAACCCATTTTAGATAATAACCTAAGTAATGTATTTGGAGATCTTTAGTTTTATAATCATCTAATTTTAAAGGTAAATACAAGCTTAAATCACTAAGGTTAATTTTATATCTGCTGATTAGTTCTGAAACTTTCGTTCCTGCAAGATATACATCTTTAATATTTTGATAAGTGTAATAAGATTTATCTCTAACAGAATTTAAATTATCTGAAATTGGATTCCCATACTCAGCTTCATTTTCTCCAAAAAAAACTAGGTTTATATTGTGTTGTTTTGCAATTTTAGGTGCTAAATTTTTTTGTCCTAATATAAATGTTTGAAACGGGTGTAAAAGCTTTTCTATAGAGAGTTTTGTAAGAATTTTTTGTACTTTAGGATTTGGTTTTAATGTAATATTATCAAAACCACCAACAGATAACCAATTATCAAAATTTTTTTTTCCATAATCTGTATATAAAATTGGTGGCCACGTCACAGTAAGAGGATTCATTTTGTATTTATATTTAAGCAAATGTGCTGCATAAACACTGTCTTTACCACCACTTCCAGGAACTAAACAATCATAAGAACCGTCATTTTTTCTAAATTTATCTAAAAGTTTAAATAATTCTTTTTCTCGATTTTTCCAATTAATTTTTTTTTTAATTTCCGCTTGAATACATCCATCACATATGCCAGATGGATTGAAATTAATATACTTTGCTTCTTTCCTATTCTTAGTATGTTTAAATTCAATTGTAGAAACTGGGTATTGATTTGAATTAACACATTTTTTACAGAAATAAACTTTTTTTGGTAAATTATAATAAACTTTCATAATTAATTTTTTTTAACAATTGATTTAAAATTTTTATATATCTTCAATCCTTCAATGCCACTTTTTTCAGGGTGAAATTGAAAGGCAAAAACATTCTTTGAAGATATTGAGGAACAAAAATTTTTATTTCCATATTTAGATTTTGTTAAAATGATATCTTTATTTTTTGGAACTACAAAATAAGAGTGGACAAAATACATAAATTCACCATTCTTAATATTTTTAAGGATCATATTTTTTGTTTCTTTTTCATTTTTAATTTTATTCCAGCCGACATGTGGAACTGGATACTTCAAATTATTTTTCTTTAAAAAACTAAAATTTTTAACATCACCTTTAAAAATTGACATACCTTTAGTTTTTCCAAACTCAAAACTATTTGAAAATAAAAGTTGCATACCTAAACAAATCCCCAAAAAAGGTTTATTGTTTTTAATTGATTGATTTATAGTTTCTTCCAATTTTAAATCTTTTAGTCTTTTCATTGCTTCGTTAAACGAGCCCACTCCTGGTAAAATAATTGATTTTGCTTTAGATATTATTTTTTTATTTGAGGTTATTTTGGATTTCAAGCCTACTTTTCTACAGGCAGAATTCACACTGTGTAAATTACTTAAATTTAAATCTATAATAGCTACTTCTAACATTAAATCCTCACCGAAACCTTTTTTTCAAATAATTTTTTTTTTAGATATTTTATCGAAATTTTTTCGAATTTTTTAAAATCGTTATTTCTTTTTAAAAATTCAATATTTCCTTCTTGCGGTTTTAAAGATTTCTTTTTAATTGAATTAAAAGAGCTATAATGCATTATCGAGGCTAATGCTACGGCATCTGCATTTGCCTTTTTTATTACATCAACCACATGATTAACATTTCCTGCTCCTCCATGAGCTATTAAAGGTATTTTGATGTTTTTGCTGATAGTTGAAACTAAATATTCATCAAAGCCTTCACCTGTTCCATCATAGTCAATTGAGGTAAGTAATATTTCTCCGGCTCCTCTACTTTCCACTTCTTTTGACCAAACAAAAGTGTCTATACCAGTAAACTCTCTTCCATTATCGGTATAAACCAAATATTTGTTTTCTTTATTTTTTGAGGTTTCTATGGCTATTGTAATAGTTGACGAACCAAATTTCTTTGCAGCTTTATCAATTAAGTTTGGATCCTTAATTACACTTGTATTTAAAGAGACTTTGTCCGCCCCACATTCTAGTAACCTAGAAATATCATCTAAACTTCTTATACCTCCCCCTACTGTAAGAGGTATTGAAATTGCATTTGCAGTTTTTTTCACTAATTCAAAAAGACTATTTCTCTCGTAAAGACTTGCTACCACATCTTGATAGAAAAGTTCGTCCGCTCCATTATCATAATAATATTCTGCAAAATTTTCTGATTTACCTAAAACTCTAAGGCCCTCCATATGGATACCTTTTACTAAATTTGGTCCCTTAATATCCATACGAACAATAATTCTTGTATTTTTCATTTAAATATTTTGATCCTTTAAGTAGTTCTTTTTTGCTTTTTTACCTAAAATCTTCTCCCATTTATCAGCAGTAATACCAAAAGCAGGTCTTTTAGTTGTTAGGTTATTCTCAGAAAATTTTTCACCTTTTAAAATTAATTTTTTGGCAACAATTGATTTCCTTATTAAATCTTTATTTTTTTTTTCACTATTGCTCACTTTTTTCACACCAGATCCAACGGCTAATTCAATGTTTCTTATCGATTTAATCATTTCCTTTAATTGATCAAAATCAATGCTTGCTCGATGATCTGGTCCTAAATAATTTTTATTTAAGGTAACATGTTTCTCAATTATTGTTGCACCCATGGCAACGGCTGCTATTGGAACTTCTATACCTACAGAATGATCAGATAAACCAGTTTTAACTTTAAATTTATTTCTTATCGTTTTCATAACTTTTAAATTTATATCCTTAAAAGGCGAAGGATATTCAGAATTACATTGTAATATTGTAATGTTATTTTTTTTTATTCCAGCTCTTAAAAGTTGATTTAAACAATTCTTAATTTCTTGAATATTAGACATTCCAGTTGAAAGAATAACTTTTTTTTTCATCAATCCAATTTGTTTTATTAAAGGAACATTGGTAATTTCTCCTGATGGAATTTTAATTCTTTTAATATTTAATTTGTTAATCAAATTTAAACTCTCACTATCAAAAGGAGAGGACATAAATTCTATTTGAAATTTCTGACAATAGTTTTTTAAATCTTTGAAATTTTGATCAGAAAATTCTAATTCCTTTAAAATTTTAAATTGAGATTTCCCTTTAATTCTTTTTTTAATATAATCAGGTTTTTTTGTATTTTTTCTTAAAAGAGAATTTGCTTTAAAGGTTTGAAATTTAATTATATCTGCACCCGCTTTTGAGGCAGCTTTAATCATTTTTTTTGCAAGATGAATTTTACCATTATGATTTACTCCAGCTTCTGCAATAATTAATGTTTTTTTTGTCTTAAAATTTTTCATTTTATTAACTATTTTTTAATTTTACTAAACATGGGTATTAATGAATTTTTACTAATTCTTATCGATTGAATAATTTTACTACCACTTCCTACAAAGGTATTACTACCTACTTTAACATTACCATTGATAGTTACAGAAGTTGAGATGTTACAATGATCTGAGATTATTGTGTCATGTTCTATAATTGTACCTGAGTTAATAATGCAATTTTTACCTATGATTGCACCAGCATTAATGAAAGTATTATGAAAAATAATTGATCCCTCTTCAATTTTAGCTTTACTAGATACGTAGGAAGTAGACGCATTTATCTGTGGAAAATAAAATCCAATAGATTTTAATTTTATAAAAATTTTTTTTCTAATTGAGTTTGTTTTAATAGATCCAACTCCATTTACAATATTCTTTGTTATTTTTTTTATTTTTTTTAAATCTTTATCAGTACCAATTATTTTATAACCTAAAATCTTTTTGTTTAATTCATGCCTTTTACCTATTAACCCTATTATTTTGAATTTTTTTTGACTTTCTATTACTTCTATACAAGACTTTGCGTGGCCGCCTGCTCCGTATATTACAATTTTTTTTTTAATCATTTAATTTTAAATGTGAACTGCTTGGGATATTTATTATTCGCTCATAAATTTCCTCTGCATTATTTAAATTCATTTTAGGATATTTCTTTAAATGCTTTAATGTATGTAATGGTTTCCAACATGGTCTCATACCAATATTTGATAA
>MDTB01029829.1_pt1 | contig 11084 bp, 12 predicted proteins | sample 811161 | NCBI WGS metagenome assembly MDTB01 (sample SAMN05326650, study PRJNA326480) | marine metagenome | isolation source: seawater | place: Mediterranean Sea | collected 2009
AATATGGCCCGTTCGTCTATCGGTTAGGACGCCAGGTTTTCATCCTGGAAAGAGGGGTTCGACTCCCCTACGGGCTACAAAATTAATTTTAAATATGGCAAATCATAAATCTGCACTAAAACGTATTCGTTCAAGCAACAAGAAACGTCTTTTAAATCGTTTTCAGCATAAAACAACTCGTAATGCTATTAAGAAACTAAGGGGATTAACAAAGAAAAAAGAAGCGAATAAGATGTTTAATGAAGTCGTTTCTCTTATTGATAAACTTTCAAAGAAAAATATTATTCACGCTAACAAAGCAGCAAATTTGAAATCCAAACTTGCGAGGCACATAGCTTCTTTATAGTTTTTCAAATTCTAATTTTTAATAATCGAGTTTTTCTACTATTGGGAAAGCAAGTTTAATAAGGGAAAAACGTTTTTTAAGAGTTCATTGATATTAAAAATTCCTCGTTGCTTTTAGTTCTAGTAAACCTATCATTAATAAACTCCATAGCTTCCACTGGATTCATGTCTGCTAAATATTTTCTCATGATCCACATCCGTTTAATTGTGTTTTCGTCTAGTAAAAGGTCATCACGGCGAGTACTTGAAGAAACCAAATCAATAGCTGGAAATATTCTCCTATTTGCAATTCTTCTATCTAGTTGAAGTTCCATATTACCTGTTCCTTTAAATTCCTCGAAGATCACTTCATCCATTTTAGAACCAGTTTCTGTTAAAGCGGTTGCAATTATTGATAGTGAACCACCATTTTCAATTTTTCTTGCTGCACCAAAAAAACGTTTTGGTTTATGAAGAGCATTTGCATCTACACCACCACTTAGAATTTTACCTGATGCCGGTTGTACAGTATTATAAGCCCTTGCAAGTCTAGTTATCGAATCTAAGAGTATAACTACATCATGGCCACATTCCACTAATCTTTTTGCCTTTTCTAAAACAATATTAGCAACTTTAACATGTCTTTCAGCAGGTTCATCAAATGTAGAAGCAACAACTTCTCCATCAACATTTCTCTGCATATCAGTAACTTCTTCAGGTCTCTCATCAATTAATAAGATTAGTTGATATACTTCTGGATGATTTGCAGCTATTGCATTTGCTATATCTTTTAATAGCATAGTTTTTCCTGTCTTGGGCTGAGATACAATCATACCCCTTTGTCCTTTTCCAATTGGACAGAATAAATCAATAATTCTCGTAGAAATAGTACTATGCTTATTTGCCAAATTAAATTTCTCTTGAGGAAAGAGTGGGGTAAGGTGTTGAAATGACACACGATCTCTAACTACTTTTGGATCCAATCCATTAATTTTATTAACTTTAATAAGTGGAAAGTATTTTTCCCCTTCTTTTGGGGGACGTACTGATCCTAAGACTGTATCCCCAGTTTTTAGTCCAAAAAGCCGAATTTGCGATTGAGAAACATAAACATCATCTGGAGAAGAGAGATAATTATAATCAGAGGAACGTAAAAAACCATAACCCTCAGTCATCATATCTAAAACACCCTCAGTTTCTACAATTCCATCAAATTCAAAGTCAGGCTGACGATAACGACTTCTGTTATCTTTGTTATGATTGTGGTCTCCACGATTTCCTAAGTTTGAATTGTTTTTTTGGTTAGGATTATTTTGATTGTTGTTTTTCTTATGCTTATTTCCTTGACTATCTTTTTTGTTATGGTGCTTGTCTAATACATTATTATCTTGTTTGTAATTGGGCTTTGATTTTTGAACCGGAACAACTTTTAAAGCAATTCTATTTTGCCCTGTTGTTTTTTGATCATTTGCTTTATTATTCTCCTCATTTAAGTTATTAGTATTTTCATCTGGTTTTGAAGCAATAAAATCTACAATTTGATATACTAGATCTATTTTCTTTAAACCTGCTGTTTTTTTAACACCAATTTTTTTAGCAATTTCTTGCAATTCTGGGAGTTTCTTTGTTTTAAGATTAGCTATTTCGTACATGAAGTTTTATGTGGTTATTGCATTATGCTTTAAATTAAAAAGCTATATGCATGAAAATTTGTAGATGGACAATATTACAAATTTTATTTATAATAGCCACTTTTAAAAAAAACTTAATTTTATATTAAAATAAAAAATTATGATTCAACGATTACAATCCTTGTTTCTTTTAGTTGTAGTAATACTTTCTTCAATACTGTTATATATTTCTTTTGGATCAAAAGTTGATCCAATAATAAATAATTATAAATTATTTATTATTAGCCCTTCATTGTCAACTATAACACTTTTACTATTTAAAAATCGTAGGATTCAAATAATTTTATGTAATATTTTAGTTTTAATTCAATTTTTATTTTTAGCCTATTACGTTTATAATGTCCTAATTGACACCCTTTTTGAAGAAACTTATTTTACAATTGTATTTTCTTCACTGAATATGATTCTTATACTTCTAGCTAAAAATAGAATATTGAAGGATGAAGCTCTTATTCGATCAATTGATCGCATTCGATAACTTACCTCTTTTCCCAAGTTCAATAGCAGTTAAATTTTTTATTTTATCATCTTCAATAATAAAACGTAACATGGTTCTTTTTTGATGAAAACCATGTATACCAATTGCCCCTGGATTCATGTGAAGATGCCCATACTTTTTATCGTTTAAAACTTTTAGAATATGTGAGTGACCACAAATAAAAAGATTAGGTTGATATTTTTCAATTAAATTTCTTGCTGCTTGATTATATCTTCCAGGATAACCTGCTATATGAGTAATAACTACTTTAATACCTTCACAATCAAAATTTAAAACCTTTTTTGTTCTTATTTTAACCTTATTTCCATCAATATTACCATATACAGCACGTAAAGGTTTTTTAGCTTCTATAGTATTTAAAACTTCTGAACTACCAATATCTCCAGCATGCCAAACCTCATCTATTTCATCCATATATGAAAGTATTTTTGCATCTAAATGACCATGTGTGTCCGAGATTAGTATAATTTTCTTCAAAATATATTTTATGCAAATTTAACTTATTATCTAATCTTGAAAGATGTAAGACTTTAAAATTTGCCTTAATAAATTTTCAAAGTATCTTTGAATTTTAAAATTTGTTTGTGCGTTTTTTTCTTGAATTTTCATATGCTGGAACTCAATATCATGGTTGGCAAAATCAACAGAATGCAATCTCAGTTCAGCAGGTAATGGAAAAATCTTTGAGTATACTTTTAAAAGAACCAACATCTCTAGTTGCAGCGGGAAGAACTGATGCCGGTGTACACGCTAGACAAATGTTTGCTCATTTTGACTCTAACATTGATTTAGAGTTTCAAAAAAAAATTGTACATCAACTTAACCAATTTTTACCCTCTGATATTGTGATACATTCATTAAGAGCTATAAGGTCTGATTCGCATGCTCGATTTGATGCTCTTTCAAGAACCTATGAATATCATATATCAAAAGGGAAATCAGCTTTTGAAAATGATCTACATTATCAAGTGAATCAAAATTTAGACTTTGAACACATGAATAAGGCAGCACAGATACTTTTAGAATATGAAGATTTTGAATGTTTTTCAAAATCTAATTCAGATGTGAAGTCTTTTATTTGTAATATTACCCATGCAGTTTGGACCAATTCCAAAAAGGGCTATACCTTTACAATTACTTCTAATCGTTTTTTGCGCAATATGGTTCGTTCGATTGTTGGCACTCTTATTGAGATTGGTTTAGGAAAGAGAAATGTTGAAGACTTACATCAAATAATTCTAAATAAAAAACGTTCTGAATCTGGCTATTCAGTACCTGCACAAGGTTTGTTTTTAACCAAAATAGAATACCCTGAGAACATCTATATATAGTATGAAAAAAGTAAGTGGTAAAATTTTTGATCAAGAACTCTTCTCTAAACTACTCATATATGTAAGGCCATTTAAAAAAACGTATTATTTTGTAATGATTTCTGCAATCTTACTTTCTGCCTTTTCAACTTTAACCCCTTATTTATTAAAAATCACCGTTGATGATTATATTCGACCTAAAGATTACCAGGGTTTGACATTTTTAGTTGGCCTCATGTTTTTAACCCTAATATTAGAGGTGGTTTTTCAATATTTATTTGTTTTTTATGCTAATTGGCTGGGCCAAAAGGTTATTAAAGATCTAAGAGTAAAACTTTTTAATAAAATTATTTATTTCAAAATGGCTTATTTTGATAAGACACCTGTTGGACGTTTAGTTACAAGATCTGTCAGTGATATTGAAACTATTGCAAGTATATTTTCACAAGGTTTATTTATGATTATAGCTGATTTATTAAAAATGATTTTAGTAATTATTATCATGCTTTATGTTGATTGGCGTTTATCTTTAATTGTATTTTCAATTCTACCTATAATTCTTTATGCAACTAGGCTTTTTCAAAAATCAATGAAAAAAGCTTTTGAGCAGGTTCGAAAAGAAGTTGCAAACTTAAATTCATTTGTTCAAGAGAGACTAAGTGGAATTAAAATAGTTCAGTTATTTCATCGTGAAAAAATGGAATACAATAATTTTATTAATATAAATGAAAATCACAAGAGAGCATGGCTTAAAACAGTATGGTTCAATTCAATTTTTTTCCCCATAGCTGAAATTTCTTCTTCTATAACTATTGGTCTATTAGTATGGTATGGTGGATTAAATGTGATTTCAGAAGGAGAAGTTACGCTTGGAACTATTTTTCTTTTTATTCAGATGTCACAGATGTTATTTAGACCTTTAAGACAGATTGCCGATAAATTTAATTCACTTCAAATGGGAATGGTTGCGGCTGACAGGATTTTTAAAATTTTAGAAACTGAAAGTAATATAGAAAATAAAGGAACAATTGTTCCAACCAATATTGAAGGAAACATAAGACTTAGTAAATTAGAGTTTTCATATATCCCAGGCGAAAAAATAATTAAGAATATATCAATTAAAATTAAATCTGGAGAGAAAGTTGCTATAGTTGGAGCAACTGGTGCGGGTAAGTCAACTATCATAAATTTATTATCTCGTTTTTATGAGTTTGATTCAGGCGATATCTTGATAGATGGAATTTCAATTCGTGAATATAGCTTGGAGGCGCTTCGTAAAGAAGTTTCTGTTGTTCTTCAGGACGTTTTTCTTTTTGCTGATACATTGTATAATAACATTACTTTATTCAATTCACAGATTAAAAAAGATCAATTAATAATAGCTTCAAAGGAAATTGGAGCTCATGAATTCATAAAATCATTACCAGGTGGTTATGATTTCAATGTAAAAGAACGTGGAGTTATGCTCTCCTCGGGCCAGCGGCAATTAATAGCTTTTTTACGTGCTTATATTTCAAATCCTGCAATTCTAATTCTTGACGAGGCCACATCCTCTGTTGACACCTATTCAGAGGAAATTATTCAAGGTGCTATTAACACATTAACTAAAGGAAAAACATCTATCATTATAGCACATCGTTTAGCAACGGTTAAAAATGCAGATAGAATTCTGGTCATGAACCAAGGAAAAATTGTAGAACAAGGAACTCACGACGAATTAATTGGAATTGTAGGAGGACATTACGCCAAGCTACATGAAGTTCAGTTTACAGAAGAAATTTTATCTAATTAGTCAATTAAATCTTGTGAGATTAAATTGTTTAATGCATCGATGTCTTCAAAACTTACAAAAATCCCATTTTTTACATAAACTATCTTTCCAGTTTGTTCAGAGATTACTAAAACTAAAGCATCTGTTTTTTCTGTAATCCCCAAAGCAGCTCGATGACGAAGGCCGTAACTTGATGGTATATTAGATCGATCACTTACAGGTAAGACTACACGTGTAGCTGTTATAACATTATTCTCTATTACAATTGCTCCGTCATGTAAAGGACTATTTTTAAAGAAAATACTTTCTAATACTTGCGGTGTTAATTGAATCTTTGTATAATTCCCCTCGTTTATTGTAAAGTCTAGAGAATTATTTTTTTGCAATACAATTATAGCTCCAACTTTATTTTTGGACATTTCCTTGCAAGAATTTAATAATACATTTAAATTTAAATCTAATGATACCCTTGTTTGGTTTAAAAATTTAAAATATCGAACTACTTTACGCTTATTTGTAAAGTTAGTAGAACCTAAAAGGAGAAGAAACTTTCTTATTTCTTCTTGAAAAACTACAATTAAGGCAAAAAATCCTACACTAATAAACTTTCCCAACAAATTACTTAACACATCCATGTTCATAAGATCTGTAAGCTTCCATATTAGATAGATAATTACAATTCCAATGAAAATATTTATAGCCACAGTACCACGAACTAGCTTGTACAAATAAAAAAGAAGAAGAGCGACAAGAAAGATGTCTATTACATCAACAAAGGAAAAATCAATAAAATCTGTAATATTCAAAAATAAAGGCTTTTTGTAAATTTATAAAAACTATTGGAGCTCCCCCCATAAGTCAATACATTCTTTAGCTTCTTTGACATCATGAACTCTTAAAATCCTTGCGCCAAAATTCAAACCCAAAGCATGAAGAGCGGTTGTTCCATTTAATGCTTCCTTAGCATCAATCCCCAATGTCTTATATACCAATGATTTTCTAGAAATTCCAATTAATATGGGACAGTTAAGGAATTTAAAGTGATCTAGATTCCTAAGTAATTTAAAGTTTTGTTTTTTACTTTTTCCAAAACCAAAACCAGGATCTAAAATTATATCACGTATTCCTGCTGAATTTGCTTTTTTTAATTGACTACTAAAAAAAAAATTAATCTCTTTTAATATATCATCGTAATGATATTTCTTTTGCATATTTTTTGGTATCCCTTGCATATGCATCATTACATAAGGAACTTTATGTGACCCTACGACTTTTAAAATTCTTGGATCTATTACACCTCCTGATATATCGTTAATCATGCTCGCACCTAAATCTAAACTTACCTCGGCAACCAGACTGTTGTATGTGTCTATCGAAAAGTAAGTTTCAGGAAATTCTTTTATTAATGCCTTTAAATAAGGTATTAGATATTTTTTCTCATCTTTTGCGTTAATAAGTGAACTTCCTGGTTTACTACTTGCAACACCAATGTCAATGAATAAGGCACCTTCATTAATCATTTCTTGGGTCTTATTTATTGCGGTATTTAAACTATTATATTTTCCACCATCATAAAACGAATCTTTAGAAATATTAAGAATCCCCATAATTTTTGGAATTCTTAAATCAATTAGATTTTTTCGAATACGAATTTTATAACCTTTGATGTTTTTTTTGATAACTTTTATGGGTTAAGACATGTGAATTAAAAATAAATTCGAAATTTATAACAAATTTAGTTGAAATGAAGTCTACACATGAAGAGTATAATGAAATAGTATCAAAATGTAGGACTCTATTCATTAAAAAAATGAGTGACTATGGTGCAGCATGGAGAGTTCTTAGGCTTCCATCACTTACAGATCAGATTTTTATTAAAGCTCAACGCATTAGAGGCCTACAAACTAATGCTACTCAAAAAGTTGATGAAGGAGAAGATTCAGAATTTATTGGTATTATTAACTACAGTATTATGGCATTAATTCAGATTCAGAAAGGTATAGCCAATCAACCTGATCTTGACTTAAAATCAGCACTAGAACTTTATGAACATCAATTAGAAATAATTTTTAAATTAATGATAGACAAGAATCATGATTATGGTGAAGCTTGGAGGGATATGCGTGTAAGCTCTCTAACAGATTTAATTTTACAAAAACTCCTTAGGGTAAAACAAATAGAAGAAAACAACGGAAAAACCACAGTAAGTGAAGGTATTGAGGCAAACTATCATGACATCGTAAATTATTCCATTTTTGCACTGATACATTTAAAATAATAATGAAATATGTTTTCAACAAAATAGTTCAGAGTATTTCAGCTCTTTTTGGTGTTGCAAGTTTGGTTTTTTTTCTTTTTACTGTTTTGCCAGGCGACCCCGCTCAAATGATGTTAGATCAAAATGAGGACAGTGAACTAATTGATGTAATTAATGCTAAATTTGGTTTTAATTTACCGTTGTCCGATCAATACTTTTATTATTTAAATGATTTGTCCCCTATTTCATATCACTCTAAAGAAATAGATAAATTTGGATATTATGATAATGCTATATATGGTGGCTTTATTTTATTTGAATTTCAAAAAAATGTAATGGTTTTAAAAGTTCCATATTTTCGGACATCATATCAAAAAAGAGGTAAACCAATTTCTGAAATACTAAAAGAAACTCTACCTAATACTGCTATTTTAGCTTTATCTTCAATTACGATTTCTATTTTTTTTGGTATTTTTTTAGGAATAATTGCAACACTATTTAAAGATCATTTGCTTGATAGAGTATTATTATTTTTTAGTACTATGGGAATGAGTATTCCTTCTTTTTTTAGTGCAATTCTTTTCTCTTGGTTTTTTGGATATGTTCTTCACTCTTATACTAATTTAAACATGACCGGTAGTCTTTATGAGTTAGATGATTTTGGTGAATCATATCACATAGCTTGGAAGAATTTAATCTTACCTTCATTTGTTTTAGGAATTCGTCCGCTATCTGTTATAATTCAATTAATGCGAAGCAATTTATTAGAAGTTCTTTCTCAAGACTACATTAGAACTGCCTACTCCAAAGGTCTTTCCAAATATAAGGTTATTCTTAATCATGCTTTAAAAAATTCCTTAAATCCAATAATTACAGCTATTTCTGGATGGTTTGCTTCACTCTTAGCAGGTGCAATATTTGTAGAGTATATTTTTGGCTGGAAAGGACTTGGAAAAGAAATTGTAGAAGCTTTAAATCAATTGGACATTCCAGTAGTAATGGGATCCGTTATTGTTATTGCCTTTCTTTTTATAATTATTAATATTGTTGTCGATTTAATTTATATCTATTTAGACCCAAGAATAAAAACACTATAAACTATGAGAGAAAAAATTGTAGCTGGAAACTGGAAAATGAACTGTAACGAATCCGAAACAATTGAGTTATTAAATAACTTAAAATCTATTGAAAAACCAAAAGCTATTCGCGTTATAGTTGCACCCGCTTTTACACAATTAGCTAAAAGTAAGGAGCTTTTAAATGACACATCATTAACCGTAGCAGCTCAGAATATGAATGGAGCAATTTCAGGTGCATATACCGGGGAGATTTCTGCTGATATGCTTAAAGGAATTGGGGTTACTACCGTTATTTTGGGTCATTCTGAAAGGCGATCTCTTTTCCAAGAAACAGATGAAATTCTTGCTGAAAAGGTAAAAGCAGCGTTGAAAGCTGGGATGGAAGTAATATTTTGTTTTGGAGAAAAACTTGAGCAGCGAAAGTTAAATACTCACTTTGAAGTAGTAGCAAGGCAACTAAAAGTAGCCCTTTTTGATCTACCTGGATCCATATGGAAAAATATTATTCTAGCCTACGAGCCGGTTTGGGCAATAGGAACAGGGGAAACTGCAAGTCCAGAACAAGCGCAGGAGATGCACTCTTATATTAGAAGTTTATTAGTATCAAATTATGATAAAGCAATAGCTGATGATGTAGCAATTCTTTATGGCGGTAGTGTCAAACCAAATAATGCTAAAGAAATATTTTTAGGCCTTGACGTTGATGGTGGCTTAATAGGAGGAGCTTCACTTAAGGCCAATGATTTTATGGCTATTGTTAATGCCTTTTAATGTCAGAAGTATATTTAGGATATTATTTTACTGTAACACCAAATTCCCCTTTGGCAGAAATTTTATTTGCTGAACTCCAAGCACTTCCATTTGAAGGCTTTGAAATAACTGATAATGGACTAAATGCATTTGTTCCTTTGTCTCAGCATTTTAATAATTTTTTAGTATCCATAGATTTATTCCAAAATAAAAATGTAAAGATCATATACAAAAAAAAACCAAAAATCGTTCCAGATAAAATTGGTAATGTAGATACTTTAGAAGAAAAAGAGCATGAAATTATTTTATACAATGATGATGTTAATACATTTGATCATGTTATTGAGTGCTTAGTTAAAATATGTAACCATTCATATATTCAAGCTGAACAATGTGCATATATTGTTCACTACAAAGGAAAATGTACTGTTAAAAGCGGAACTTTAGATGAGCTTATTCCAAAATGCAATGCACTTTTAGAAGAAGGTCTCAGCGCTGAGGTTGTGTAATTATTAAGGGAATTTTTTTCTTTGCTATAAATCATCGACATTTGCAAAAAAAAAACAAAATGAAATTTAGAAACTTAATAATAACCACCTTTGTCTTAACTAGCCTTAATTTGCAAAGTCAAGGCGGCAAAGAGAAAACAATCTATCAATTTAAGGTAATTGATCTTGAAGGATCAGAGTTTGATTTTAATTCTTTAAAAGGTAAGAAAATTATGATTGTTAATACTGCATCAAAGTGTGGTTTGACCCCACAGTACAAAAAACTTCAAGCCCTTTATGACAAATATGGTAATACTGATTTTGAAATCATAGGGTTTCCAGCAAACAACTTTTTGTTTCAAGAACCAGGTAACAATAAAGAAATTGCTGAGTTTTGTGATAAAAATTATGGTGTAACTTTCCCAATGATGAGCAAGATTTCTGTAAAAGGAAAAAATATGCATCCTATATATAAGTTTCTAACCCAAGAAGACAAAAACGGTATTATTAATTCAAGTGTCTCCTGGAATTTTCAAAAATATCTAATAAATCCTGATGGAAAGCTTGCAAGAGTGATTTCGCCTCGAATACAACCTGATGATCCAAAAATTATATCCTGGATTGAAAATTAAATAAAAAAAATTGGCAGATTTTAAAACTTTATGTATACATGCCGGGGAGTTAATAGATGAACAATATGGAGGTGCGATCTCTCCTTTATATATGTCATCTTCTTATACTTTTAATGATGTAGAAATCAGCCAATACCCACGCTATTTTAATACTCCAAATCAAAGGGGACTAGTAAAGAAAATCGCTGCATTAGAAGGAGCTGAATCTGGTATGATTTTCAGCTCTGGTATGGCAGCTATTAGCACATCATTATTCTCACATTTAAATTCTGGAGACCATGTC
>MDTB01116462.1_pt1 | contig 11084 bp, 11 predicted proteins | sample 811161 | NCBI WGS metagenome assembly MDTB01 (sample SAMN05326650, study PRJNA326480) | marine metagenome | isolation source: seawater | place: Mediterranean Sea | collected 2009
CAAATCTGAAGATGAAGTAAAAAAATTTAAAAATTCAATTATATTTAGACTAGCAACAGTATTTGGATACTCTTATAGGATGAGAACAGATTTATTAGTAAATAATTTTTGTTACCAAGCAGTTAAAAATAAAAAATTAACATTATTTGAACCACACTTTAGGAGAAATTATATTCATGTTCAAGATGTAGTGTCTGCAATAATATTTTCTATTAGCAATTTTAATAAAATGAAAGGAAATATTTTTAATTTAGGCTTGTCTTCTGCAAATTTAACAAAATTGCAATTAGCAAAACAAATTAAAAAAATTGTAAAAGATTTAAAAATTAAAATAGTGAATAATAAAAAAGATCCAGACCAAAGAGATTATTTTGTTAGTAACAAAAAGATTGAAAAACAGGGTTTTAAACCAAACTTTCAATTAATTAATGGAATATCAGAAATGGTAAAAATTTTTTCTAATTCAAGCTCAAGGTATCATAATAATTATTAGAAAAAGTGGAAAAATTCAATTTAATGTTCGTAACACACGAACCACCTATCACTGGACATGGAGGGAGTGGTAATTATTTAGATTTAATGATAAACTATTTTATAGATAGAGGTCATAAAGTATCTATTTTTTTACCTAATTGGGGATTTTTAGAAAAATCAATTATTCAAAGTTCACTTAAAAAATTTGAAAAAAAAGGAGTAAAAGTAAAAAATATAGATTTTAAAGATGAAGATATATTAGAAAAGATAAAAAAAATTTCTAGACTTTTTTTTAACCCGTCAAAATTATATTTTAAACAAAGTAAATATATAGAAAATGAATTAAAAAAATTCTGTGATGAAATTCAACCCAATGTATTATTTTTATATTGTGGTCAATCACTTTTATGGTCAGAAAATATACTCCACATAAAAAAATTCTGTCCTTTAGTAGAATTACCTTTTTGGAATAGTAAAAATAGAATATTTTATTCTTTAAGTGGAAAGTATAATTCTGATAGTTTTTATAAAAAAATATTATCTTTAACAAATTTATATATTAACTGGTTTTCACAAAAAAAATTAATAAGATTATATAAAAAGATTGATTTTAAAGCTCACGTATCATTTGATTATTATAATTTTTTAAAAAAACAGGGTATAAAAGACATTAAATATTATGACCATCCTATAGAGGACTTGAAAGAGGAAATTATTGTCAGAAGAGATAAAAAAATTAATTTAATAAATAGTGGCAAATTTAAAATAATCTTAACTGGAAAGTTAGGAACGATAACTTATTTACAATATAATTTTCTACAAAATAAAATATTAGGAGAAATTGAAAAAAATAAATTTGTAAAAAATAGAATAGAGTTAAGATTAATTGGGGCAGATAAAATAGTTGATTTTAATGAATTATATTCAAAACCATATGTAAATCATTGTGGTTATGTCGAAAACTTTGAGGATGAATTAATCAATAGTGATATCTACTTATCACCCTCTCCTAAAGCACTAGGTAGCAGATCAAGGTTAAACGAAGGGATGGCATATGGTTGCTGTATAATTACATCCATTTTTGATAAAAACGCAGATCCCAACCTACAAGCAAATTATAATTGTTTAATTGCAGAAAATCCGAGAGATTATGTAGATAAAATAGAAATGATTATTAAAAATCCTGAATTAAAATCTAAAATTTCAAGAAATGCTATCAAAACTTATGAAAATAAATTTAAAAAAAATGTTGCCTGTAATAATTATGAGAAAGATATTTTAAATTTAATTAATAAAAAAAATATAATTTAAAATTTTATGTCTTCAAAAAAAAAAAATTTATATTTCTTCAGGATTTCCAGAAGAAACAATCATCTATATTTCTAAAATATTAAAATATTATTTATTAAATAAAAATTATGAAATTATTTTTGAAAGTGAAGAAACTCTAAACTTGTTTCAGAAATATTTTTCAAGATTTAAATTTAATATTAAATGTACCACAAAAACCCAAGTCTTGCCATTATGGTATAAGAATGTATTCACAAAAGTTTTGTTATTAATTATTTTGGAACTGAGATACGTATTATTATTTTGTTTTCTGGATAAAAAAAAATTATTGATAAATAGTAAAAACAGTTGGATGGATTATCAAATTTATCATAGCTATATTGATAAAATAAACTATTCGCTTGATGAAAATCTCAAATTGAGTTTTATTAAGAAATTAAAAAATATTTTAAGCATACTTGATCAAATTTATTGTGCAAGAAAAATGTCAAATAATATAGAAATTAAATATTTTTTAATAAGCCATCCTGTTTATCAATATAGAGCATTTATTGCAAAATTAAGAAATAAAAAAAAAAATTTCTTAATGTTGGGTGTATTCGGTCTTTATAAATTTTTTAACAATAACTCTGATAATGATTGGAATTTTGTAAGTAATAATTTTTTTAATAATATTAGTAAAAAAAAAACATTTAAACGAAAATCAAAAAGTTATTGGGTACAAAGATTAAAAGGTTTTTCAAATTATAGATGTGCAAATGTTGCTTCACAAAATATAAAAAAAATAATTACAGGTGATAACTATATTTTTTTACATATTTTTAGAGACTCCCCTTTTAGAGTTATAGATAAATCAAGAATTTTTATTGACTACTTTCAATGGTTTAATGAAACAATGAAGATAATCCAAAAATCCAATCAAAAATGGTTTATCAGATTACATCCAATACACAAAGAATGGGGTGAAAATCAAAGTTTAATTGTAAAAAAACTTCTAAAAGAGGGTGGGTTTAATAGAAAGAATATAATTATAGATAATAAATTATCTTCAAATTATGAAATCTTTAAAAAAGCTAATAAAATTGTGACTTATTCGGGTACACCTGCACTAGAAGCTACAGCATTTGGTATAAAACCAATTATAATATCCAAAACAGCACTATACTCTTTAGATAATAATTCTGCTTTCAAACCTAAAAGTTTGAATGAGTATCGAAAATTATTGCTTTCAGAAAAAAAAATATTCAATAACAATAAAAAAATACAACAAAAAGCAAAAGAGTTAATTTATATTCAGGAAAAAATCTTGAGGTTTGATAGAGATATTGCTAGCACAGAAACGTATAAAAATACAAATAATAAATTTAAAAAAAAAAATATAAATAACTTATTATCCAATATTGATAAATCTTATGTTTTAAAAAATAATTCAAATATTTTAGAGAAAAATAATACAACTTATTCAACTGAATTTTTTGAATATTATAATGACAGAAAACTATCAAACTAAAATTATATCATCCATTTATAAAAAATCTCCATATTTTTCAATCATTACAATTGTATATAACGATGAAAAGAATATTGAAAAAACAATAAAAAATATTATTTCACAAAAATTTAAAAATTTTGAATTTATAGTTGTTTATACACCTAGCTCAGACCAAACTTTGAAAAAAATTATTAAATATAAAAATAAAATCAATAAAATTATAGTCTGCAAAAAAAAAGGTATTTATCATAATATGAATGTCGGAGCTAAATTTGCTAAAGGAAAATATATAAATTTTATGAATTCAGGTGATTATTTTTTAAATAATAAAGTATTAAAAGACATATTTAATAGAAAGTATAAATCTGACGTAATTTATGGTGATTGTAAAATAAAATACAGTAATAATTATGAAAGAAGAATTATTGCAAAAGATATAGTAAAAATTTATTTTGGCATGATATTCTCTCATCAATCTTCTTTTGTGAAAAAAAAATTAGTTAAAGAAAATAAATTTAATCTAAATTTTTACTTAGCAGCAGATTATGATTTTTTTTTAAAACTCTTCAAAAAAAAAAAAAAATTTGAGTATTACAAAAAAATTATTTCACTCAGATCTCCTTTTGGTATATCTACACAAAAAGACTACATTACAATTTTTCAAAATCTTATAATTGTAAATAAAATTTTTAAAAATATTTCTTTAAAAATTAATATTATTTTGATATTTAGAATATTTTATTATTTTATAATTAATCGCTTTTTTTTACTTTTTCAAAATAGTTTTAAAGAATTTTTTATTAAGTTAATTAGAAAATAATCTATTGATATACAAATACAAAATATTTTCGCAATCAAAAAAAAAAATTTTTAAAAAAGTAAAAGTTTCTGTAATAACTGTTGTCTACAATGGAGAAGATACAATTGAAAAAACTATCAAAAATGTACTCAATCAAACTTATAAAAATGTCGAATTTATCCTTGTTTATACTCCTTCATCTGATCGTACATTTGACATAATAAAAAAATATAAAAGTTTAATAGATAAAGTCGTAATAAATACTGGTGATATTGGTATCTACCAGAGCATGAATATAGGTATAAAGCTGGCTTCTGGAAAATATACTAATTTTATGAATTCTGGAGATTACTTTTTTAACAAAAATACTATATCTCGAACCATATACACTAATACAAGTGAAGATGTTTTGTATGGGGACGTTAAAGTCTTGTATCCAAATTTTTCAAGAAAAATTAAAGCCTTAAGAGAGTCAGAAATTAAAAATAAAATGTTTTTTAGTCATCAATCTTGTTTTGTTAAAACAGAATTATATAAAAAATATATGTTCGATCTTAAATATTACTATTCATCAGATTATGACTTTTTTTATAAATTATTTAAAAAAAAAAAATTGTTCAAATATACAAAGACTATTTTGTCTATTTGTAAGGCATATGGAATTGTAGATAGAGAGAAATATATCACACTTTACCAAAATTTAATTATCTCTAATAAACATCGAAAAAAATATATTAGAGAAGAAATAAAAGACTTGATTTTAATTATTTTTTATTTTTTTCTTGAAAAAGTGAAAAGACTTTTACCTAGGAGAATTTTACTATTTTTAACAAAACTTTTATATAAAAAAATCTAATATGAAAAGAGTCATTTTATCTGCATTCAATGTTCATGTTGGAGGAGGTTTAGTGCTTCTGAAAAGTTTAATTTTAAGTAAATATATCAAAATTAACATTTTAGATTTAAGAGTAAAAAAGAAAATTAAAGACTTAAAATTATTGAATGCTTTATACATAAAGAGAAAAATATTTAGTAGATTATTTTGGTTTCATTTAGTTTCATGGAAATCAAAAAAAAATGATGTGATTCTTTGCTTTAATGGGCTACCACCAATTTTTAAAGTAAAGGCAAAAGTGATTATTTTTATCCAAACATTTTATTTTTTTGGCGATGTTAAAAAATTTGGATTTAATAAATTTACCTATCTAAGAATAATTTTTGAAAAAATATGGTTTTATCTTGGAGTAAAAAATGTTGATGAATTTTGGGTGCAAACAATAACTATGAAAAACCGACTTATAAAAAAATTAAAAGATTTAAAAATATATAAATATAAAATAAATGTAATGCCATTGTTAGATGAACAGTCGCTAAATTATTTTAATAATTCTAAAAAAATTATTTTTAGAAAAAAAAATAAACAGAATTTTATATATCCTGCTGATTATGCAGCACATAAAAACCATTTAAGACTAATGAAGGCGTTTGATAAAGTTAACATGAATTTTAAACTTTATTTAACACTCCCTAAAAAAGATTTTAATCATTTATTAGAAGCAAGTAATATAAGCACAAGTACAAGAAAAAAAATTTTGAATCTAGGTTTCTTATCAAGAGATAAAGTATTAAAAATATATCAAACCAAGATAGGAACTTTGATCTTTCCGTCAGCGGATGAAAGCTTTGGTATTCCAATAATCGAGGCTTATATGTTTAAAAAAAATATCTTAATTTCAAATAAACCTTATGCTAAGGATTTGGTTAGTGATGTTATCTTTTTTGACCCATTTTCAGTAAATTCAATAAGAAATGCGATTATTAATTTTTTAAATTCAGATAAAATTTTAAAAACAAAATTTAAAAAAATCAAATTTGCAAATTCTTATAAATTTATTACTAAAACCTTTAATTAAATGTTAATTTTTTTAAAAACTTTTTTCGTATTAATAGCTTTAAATATATTTTGTTTGTCAACTGGAAATTTTTTTTTAAGGGAAAAATATTCTTCAATCTTCAAAGTTTTTTTTGGATTTTGTTTTCTACTTACTTTTTTGAATGTTACTTACTTTATTTTACTTTTAAACAATGTAACAATAAAATTGTTAACTTTAATTATTTTTTTTTTATTTATTTTTTTATCTCGAAAAAAAATACTCTCTGATTATAATTTAATTTTTAAATTAACAATTATTCCTACAATAATCTTTTCTTTTCTTATTGCATTTTATGGAGAACAATTTTTTGTATTTAGGGGTAATCACTATGACAGTATTAATTACAGCTCATTAGCTTTAACGTTAACAAACTTTAATTATACACAAATTTTAGAAATTTTTAAAAATAACAACGATTATGAAAAATTAGGCCTTCCTTATCTTTATTTACAGAATGGAATCATAAGTTTTTATCTTAGACCTTTGGCGTCTTTATTTACATCATTATTTTTTCATCCAGCATTATTCGAATTTTATATTGCAAACAATATCGTAAAGTTTTTCTCGCTAACATTGATTTCAATTTCATTTTTTTATTTAATTGATTTTTTGTATCCAAATTTGAAAAATAAAATAAAAATATTGATATCTAATGTATTTGTAATATCTTTCTGGTCATTATATATTTTTGAGATAGATGCTTTATCTCAATTAACGTCTTACGCCTTATCAATATTTATTGTTACATATTTAATTCAAAATTATTTAATTTTTATAAAAAATAATTATCTAAAAATATTCATTTTTGCTTTTTTATGTGGAAATTTTTTTCTTATATATTTAGAAAATGCTATAGTAGTTTTTACCATTATATTCCTTTTTCTCTTATATAAATTAAATTATAATATTTTAAAAAAAACATTTATACTTAATTTAATCTTTTTTTTATTTACTTTTTTAGTTGTAGTTTCTCCCAATTATTTTTTATATAAATTTTTCCTTCATCAATTTGAAAGTGCAATATTCAGTGGTTTAAATGATTGGTGGGGATATTTTGGAGGTTTTATTTTAGGTGCAAAATCTATAATTAGTGATGATTTCCACGTTCAAAATATAAAAGAATTAATTCTTTTATCTGATATTTCTAACGTAATTAAATATATAAATAATTTTAGTTATGAATATGATAAATTTTACCTTTTTAATATTATTCCTTCATTGAGTGGTATTTTTTATTTGAATAATATTTATTTTTTAAATAGTTATGTTGTACTTGGTCTTAATGTATTAGTAACATATTATTTTTTTAAGAGTATTTATAATAATGTAAAATTTAAAAATAACTTAAACAATAATTTCACAGACTTTGCTAAGATTTTTTTAGTTTTCTCCTTTATTTTTTTTATCATACCTATTTTTTAAAAATTCCTTTTTTTCAATTATTAAATATTATTTTTTCTTTTCTTATTTGTTATTTTTAATTTTAGTATTAAGTCCAAATTCTAATAAATCGTCTGTTAAAGTTAATTATGTAATGTTAATTTTAATCCTATTAATGCCATTATACAAAATTAACAATTTTAATAGTGGTATAGGAACTTTTGACTCTGCTCCATCGATAATGAAAAAATATATGAAACTTGAATATAATTGGAAAATCGATATTAAAAAATACAGACATTGTGAAATATTATTTGTTAAATCTCAAGATCCTTATATTGATATCTTACAATCTACCATTTTATCATATAACAATATTAATATAAATTTTAAAAATAACATAAATTTAAATAATAAATGTAGTTTAGACATTTCAAAATAAACAAAATTTATTATTCTAAAAACTAATTAACAATGAATATACTAGTTACTGGATCTTCAGGTTTTATAGGTTTTCATTTATGTAATTATTTATTACAAAAAAAAAATTTTAAAGTTTTTGGAATAGATAATCATAATAAATATTATGATACAAAATTGAAAAACACACGAAATAACATTTTATTAAAAAAAAAAAAATTTTCAGTTTTATAAGATTGATTTAAGAAAAAACAAAGAACTTCAAAAACTCCAAAAGAAAAATTTTGATGTCATAATTCATTTAGCTGCTCAAGCTGGTATAAGGTATTCAATTAAAAATCCAAGAGAATATTTAACAAACAATATTGAAGCCTCATTTAATATTTTAGAGTTTTCAAAAAAAATTAAGGTTAAACATTTAATGATAGCTAGTTCTAGTAGTGTGTACGGCCTTGCTAAAGGACCTTTTAGGGAAAATTTTCCCTCTGACCATCCAATTCAATTCTATGCAGCCTCAAAAAAATCAGTTGAAATAATGTCTCACTCGTATTCTTATTTATACAACTTACCGATAACTAATTTTAGACTTTTCACAGTATATGGTCCATATGGGAGACCTGATATGGCATTGTTTGGCTTTACCGATAAAATTTATAAAAATCAAAAAGTAAAAGTCTTTAACTATGGAAAACATGCCAGAGATTTCACATATATAGATGATGCAATAAAAATAATCTATAAGCTGATGAAATCAAGACCAAAAAAAAAAGTGAATTGGAAATGGTCCTATGATAATAGTGCAACAAGCACTGCACCATATAGAATTGTAAATATAGCATCTGGAAGAAAAGTTCAACTACTTAAATTTTTAAAGTATATTGAACAAGCTATCAAAAAAAATGCAAAAAAAGTTTTCGTCAAACAACAAGCAGGTGATATGGAAAATACTTTTGCATCTACTAAAATTTTAGAAAAAATAATTAAAAAATATAAAGTAACCAAAGTGCAAAATGGAATTTTATCGTTTATTGAATGGTATTTAAAATGGAAAAAAAAATAAAAAGGTAATAATTTTATGACTAAAGTATCTGTTGTTGTTCCAGTTTATAATGAAGAATTAAACATTTCAGAATTTTATGAAAGAACAAAAAAAACATTATTAATTTTTACTGAGAATTATGAAATTATATTTGTATTAGATCCATCAAAAGATAATTCAGAGGAAATGATTAAAAATTATTCTCTTAATGATAATAAAGTAAAGCTAATCAAATTTTCTAGAAGATTTGGTCAGCCAATTGCAACTTTGGCTGGCATTGAACATTCTAATGGTGACTTCGTAATTGTCATTGATGCTGACCTCCAAGATCCACCTGAGTTAATTAAAAATCTATATGAAAAAATATCAACTGAGAATTTTGATGTTGTTTATGCAAAAAGAAAGACAAGAGAAGGTGAAACTATATTTAAGAAAATTATTTCCTCAATAGGCTACAGGGTAATTAATTTGTTTAGTGATGTAAATATTCCAAGAGATGTTGGAGATTTTAGAATAATGAGTAAACGAGTGGTAGAAGAGATAAAAAAGTTTAAAGAAACAAGTGCCTTTTTAAGAGGAATGGTCTCATATGTAGGATTTAAACAATCTTTTATCGAATATGATAGAGATAGAAGATTGCACGGAGATGGTAATTATAACAAATATTTAGGATCTTTGAAAATTGGCTTGAATGGACTAGTTGGTTTTACATCTCGTCCACTTCAATTAATGTCAGTTGTAGGGTTTATATTTTCTTTAATTAGTTTTGTAATTGGGTTTACTTATTTAATTTTAAAAATATTAAATTATGAAATTACTGCTGGATTACCAACCACAATTTTAGTGATAACTTTTTTTTCAGGTATACAATTAATGGCTCTTGGTTTAGTTGGTGAATATATTGGAAGGATATACGATGAAGTTAAGAGGAGACCAAGATACATAATAGAGAAAAAAATAAATTTAGATTAAAATTTAATGTGTGGCATTGTAGGACTGTATAATAACAAAATTTCTAAAGAGGAATTACATAAAAAAATTTCTTTTGCTAATGAAAGCCAACTCCATAGAGGCCCAGATGGTTCAGGAATTTATTTATCAGATAGCCTAAGTTTTACTATGGGCATGACTAGATTGGCAATTCTTGACTTTAAAAATGGAAATCAGCCTTTCTTTTCAAGAGATCGTAAATATTGTCTTACCTTTAATGGAGAAATAATTAATTCGAAAGAGTTAAGAAAAGAATTAGAGGCTAAAAAATATCAATTTAAATCTGATAATTCTGACACAGAAGTTTTATTATATTTACTCATTCAAGAAAGAGAAAAATGTCTCTCTAAAATTAATGGAATGTTTTCATTCTGTTTTTTTGATATTGAAAATAAAAAAATTTTAATATCTAGAGATAGATTTGGAATAAAACCATTATATTATTTCTATAAAAATAATGTTTTAGGTTTTGCTTCTGAATTAAAGACACTAAAAGTGTTGTTTGATGAGCCAATTGACATTAATAAAGAAAGTTTGAGTGATTTCTTAAGTTTAATGTACATACCTTCACCTAAGACGATCTATAAAAATATTTATAAACTTTGTCCAGGAGAATTAATTAAATTTGATTTAATTAATTCTCAATTTATTAAAATTAAATGGTCTGAGCATAAATTTCAGCCAGACAAAAAACTTGATGAAAAATCTTCTCAAGAGGGATTAAAATTTTACGTAGATGAAGCAATAAAAAAATGGACACTTTCTGATGTACCCGTTTCTAACTCTTTATCAGGAGGTTTAGACTCATCAATTATATCATCAGTTTTAGGTAAAAATAAATTCAAATTGCACAACTTTACTCTTGGTTTTTCATCCAAAGAAGATACAAAATTTGATGAAATCGATTTGGCTAAATTAGTATCAAAAAAATTTGACCAAAAACATACTTTAATTCAGCTTAATCATGAAAATTTGTTGAATGATCTTGATAGAATTTTAGAGGATATTCATGAACCATATGGTGGAGGTTTGCCATCGTGGTTTGTATATAAGTCAGTTTCTAAAAAATATAAAGTTTGTTTTAATGGGACAGGTATAGATGAGTTTTTTGGAAGTTATGGCAAATGGAACAAATTAGATGGTATTTTCATTAAAAAAGTCTCCTATGAAAGATTTAAAAAGTATTTTTTTGATAGCTTGTTCAATATACTTTAAAAATTTAAGTAGTTGAACTTTTCTTCCAGATGCTATATTTACAATTCTATA
>MDTB01192261.1_pt1 | contig 11083 bp, 16 predicted proteins | sample 811161 | NCBI WGS metagenome assembly MDTB01 (sample SAMN05326650, study PRJNA326480) | marine metagenome | isolation source: seawater | place: Mediterranean Sea | collected 2009
CAGAAGGCGGCCCGGGTCATTGATGACGACGGTGTGCACCCGATACCAGGGCAATCCCATGGGTAGGTTCGGGGAACAAGACTGCAGGCGCAGTCAGACCAGGCGATCGTAAGGGTTATAAGCCGAGTGGCGAAGCATCCTGCCGAGGGCTGCAACGTCAAGTGACACGTTTTCAGGAGAACGTTGTTCACAAAACGCAACTCTTGATCCCATAGTGGTGAACCCCTGACGTTTCTTTCATGCCCGTCGTCCGTTTCGTTCGTGAAGGCAGGGATGTGGAATGTTTCCCCGGCGAGAACCTGCGGGACGTCGCTCTGCGTGAAGGAATTGAGCTGTACGGGTTGAAGGGCCAACTTGGAAACTGCGGCGGATGCGGTCAATGCATCACCTGTTTCGTGTCCATTGCCGAGGCTGAGGCTTCCTCCGCTGATTCCCTCTCAGCGAGAACGGCCGTTGAAGACGCCAAGCTTCGTCGTCGCCCCCAGGACTGGCGCCTCGCCTGTCAGTCCCTTGTGGAACGTTCCGTTCTGATCGTGACCCGTCCTCAGGTCCGCCTCCCGGATGCCGAGTCCAGGCTCGCGGCCGCACGTCAGGCACCTCTGCCCGAAGGTCCCACGGCCTGGCCAGCTCCCCCAGATCAACTTGAGGACGATGAGCAGGAGGCTGCTACTTCCGGTGAAGAGGACTGAAGCCCTTTGGCTCTTGGGAGCCAGCCGGTGATACTTTCGCCTGGCTCCCGTCAGAGGCCATGGAAACCAACGATCTCGGATTCGTCGCCAGCCTTCTGTTCATTCTGGTCCCTGCCATCTTCCTGATCATTCTTTACATCCAAACCAGCAGCAAAGAGCAGGGCTGAACGTCAGTTCTTTTCCGGTTCTCTTACGAGCAGAACAGGTGCTGGGGCGTGCACTCGGATGTAGTCACTGACCGATCCCCCCAGCAGCTTGTCGAGGTCGACCAATCCCCTGGCTACGAGAGGTCGTCGGTCCTGTGAGGCGATGACCAGCAGGTCGGTGTTCGCATCGGCGGCGGCTTGGCAGACCGTGCGGCCGATGTTTGCCCCCGTGGCATGCACCGGCTTGAGATCCACGCCAAAGCTGCGTGCCCGTTGAACGGCTGCGTCGAGGATCTGATCGCTCTTGCCACTTCCCCCTCGGGAGGGAGAGAGATCCTGACGGCTGACATGGATCCCAGTGAGGGAGGCTCCTGGGACGTCTCGCACAAGTTCACAAGCCACCCGAAGGGCGTCATCTCCGACGCCGGTGCCATCCACCGTGACAGCAACCCGGTTCACATGGCGCACATAGAGATCGTCGCGGACAAGCAGCATCGGCCTGGTGGATAGCTGAAACACGTACTGGCTGGTGCTGTTGGCCAGGATCGACTGCAGACGTCCAAGCCCTCGGGAGCCCATCACGATCAGATCACAGTCGAGCTCATCGGCCACCTTGAGCACGGTCTGCTTGGTATCACCTTCCCTGACAAAAGTTGTGGCGTTGGTCCCGCTCAAGCCCATGCGTTGAACCGAGGATTGAAGCAAGTCCTCCGCCCGGCTGCGGTGATCGTCGGCCACGGATTTGCTCTGTTCGGACACCACGTGCAGCAGGTTCACCTTGGCGTTCCTGAAGAAGGGAATGTCCTGCAGCATGCGGACCATTTCCTCAACATGCCCTTTCCCCGAATCGGCAATCAGCAGATTTCTGAACACGATGCTGCAGCAGTCTTTTTGGAAGCCTATGAGCAGGATCCTGCATGACCAAAAAGCTGAGGAACAGCGTTACGCCCCGCCCATGGTGTCTCCGTAAACGAGTTCTCCCACAGCACACAGACCATGCTGGTGTCGTCTGGCATGGCACCTACATCAGCTGGCTCGAGGAATCTCGGGTTGAGGCCCTCAACTCCGCCGGTATGGCTTATGCCGAGATGGTGCTCCATGGAATCGAGATGCCGGTGGTGTCGCTCCGTATCGACTACCGACGCAGCCTTCACCATGGAGATGTTGTGGAGCTCGAAAGCATCTGCGGAGAACAGTGCGGCGTTCGCTGGCCTTGGATCACACGTCTGCGGCGCGAACAAGAGCTGGTTGCGGAAGCCCGCGTCGATTTGGTGATGCTCAATGGTGCAGGGCGGGTGCTGCGGCGACCTCCGTCGGAACTGGAGGGTGTGATGCAACGCCTGCTTGTGGGCCCAGGAGACGAGCCGAACAATTAGAGTAGTGCAAATGTACTGATCAGCGCATGCGTGGCTGGTGGTGGTTGTGGAGTCGTTGCCCAGGCATCGGAGTGGCCAGGATGCGCTCGCTTGAGGCAGCCGCTGCGGAGCACGGGGTCGAGCTTGCTGATCTCTGGGGTTGGTCCTCCTCCCGTCTCGGTCAGGCTCTGTCCTGGCCGCAGTCCGTGTTGGATCAGATCGATCGGTATCGTCTCGCCCGCGGAACATCGCCTGATCTGAGGGTGCCGGCCAATGCTCTTCTGCCTGGTGATGCGGCATGGCCCCCCAGCCTCAATCAGCTGAATCAGCCGCCGCTCGGTCTGTTTTTTGAAGGTGAGCCAGCCTTGATCGAGGCTTTGGCGCAACAGCGCGCCGTCGCCGTTGTTGGAACCAGAGCATCGTCGTCGCATGGATTGCGAATGGCGAAAGATCTCGGCCGTGCGCTCGCTCTGGCGGGCTGGCCAGTGCTCAGCGGCCTTGCGGATGGTATCGATGGCGCTGTTCACCATGGTTGTCTGGATGCAGGTGGTGCACCGGTTGCCGTGCTCGGCACACCGCTGACGAGGGTGTATCCACGCCACCACGAAGCGCTGCAGCGCCGGATTGCCCGATCAGGTCTGCTGCTGTCGGAGCATGGGCCGGGCACGCCGGTTCAGCGAAGGCATTTCGCTTCCAGAAATCGGCTGCTGGTGGCCTTCGCCTGCGCCGTTGTCGTCGTTGAGTGCCCGGAGCGAAGCGGCGCGTTGATCACGGCCCGATTGGCGCACGAGCTCCAGCGCCCAGTTTGGGTGGTGCCCGGTGATGCCGGGCGCTTGTCGACGCGTGGCAGCAACGCCTTGCTGCAGGATCGGGCCGCACCTCTGCTGTCCCCCGCGGCGTTGATCCGTCATCTCGGTGCTGGTCCACTGCCCCAGCCAAGCTCCGGGCGCAGGGAGGCACAGCACCACCAGGCTGTGTTAACCGCCCTAGGCGAAGGATTGTCTCTGGATGAGTTGTCCCAGCAGATGGGCAGGCCAGTAGGGGCTTTGGCGCGGGAGCTTCTGGAATTGGAGCTTGACGGGCAGGTGTTATGTGAATCTGGTCTTCACTGGCGACCGGTTCGACGTTGAGCACGGGCTGGAGCGTTGAAGGTTCGGTTCTGCTGGCGTGGCGCCGACGTCAGCTCGTCCAGGGAGGTCGGGGAGTGGACCTCGACTGGTTGCTCGACCTCGGTGGTGGACTGGCCTGGAGCGACCTGCAGCGACTGCACATCGACGGCTCCCACTCGATTGCGCTGGATCGCTCTCTGGATGAGCTCGAAATTCTGTGGTGCCGTCATCTGGAGACGCATGTGCCGCTGCAGCACCTTGTGGCCCGTTGTCCTTGGAGGGACATGCTGCTGGAGGTGAGCTCCGACGCCCTGATACCCAGACAGGAGACCGAGCTGTTGCTGGACCTTGTTGAGCAACTTCCGATGCCGGAATCACCGCAGGTGTGGGCTGATCTCGGGACGGGGTCTGGTGCCATCGCCATTGCTCTTGCGCGTCTGTTTCCCGAGGCCTCCGGTCATGCCGTCGATAGCAGTGCTGAGGCCCTTGCGCTCTGCAGCCGGAACATCAGCAGACTGCTGAAGGCATCAAAATGTTGCCTTCATCGCGGCAGCTGGTGGGAACCACTTCGTCCCTGGTGGGGCCGGCTGGATCTCGTGCTCAGCAATCCGCCTTACATCCCCGAAGATCAACTGGAGAGCCTTGATCCCGTCGTGCGCGACCATGAACCCCGGCTTGCACTCGACGGTGGCAGTGACGGCTTGTTCTGCATTCGCCAACTCATCGCCTCCGCGGGGCAGGCCCTTGCCCCAGGTGGCTGGTTGCTCCTGGAACATCACCACGACCAGAGCATCGAGGTCCAAAGACTGATGCTTGAGGGAGGTCTTGTGGATGTCTCTCCTGCAGCGGACCTTCAGGGGATCATGCGTTTTGCCCAGGGGCGTCGTGCGCCTGCGGGTGGCTCCCCAGGTCTTGATGACGATGGCTGAGGTGTTGGATGCAGTTGCTCTGGCGCAGCAGCTGCAGCTGGGCCAGGTCGCAGTCATCCCAACCGACACGGTGCCAGGGCTTGCTGCAGTGGCCGCTTCTGCTGATCAGATCTGGCGTGTGAAGCGCCGGCCTGCGGACAAGCCGTTGATCCTGATGGGTGCTTCGGAAACGGAGCTGTTTGACGTTGTCTCCCCGGAGTGTCATCACGATGCGAGAACCCTGGCCTCCCGCCATTGGCCAGGAGCATTGACGCTGGTTCTTCCAGCGGAGGGGCTGATCGTGGAGTGTCTTAACCCAGCTGGACAGAGCCTTGGCGTAAGGATTCCCGCATGCCCCCTGACCTGTGAGCTGTTGCGAAGCACCGGCCCATTGGCCACGAGCAGTGCTAATCCTGCGGGCCAATCTCCTGCAGCGTCTGCCCGTGAAGCGGCGATGCTGTTCCCAGATCTCCCTCAGCTGGGCCCCCAACCCTGGCCAACGCACTCTGGTCAGGCCAGCACGGTTGTGCGTTGGTGTGGCCTGGGGGCCTGGCGGGTCCTGCGCCAGGGTGCTGTGATTTTGGAGAGCTGAATGTGAACTGTGATCAGCCTGATCGGCTTGTGTCTTCTGTTTATGGCTCTGTTCCATTGGCTGCTCGAGCCTTTGGAGCATGTGTTGACCCCATTGCTTGAGCTACGCAGCATCGGGATCGTGGTTCTAGGCGTCGTGATCTGGGTCTTCGCTTCGCCCCAGGATGAATCAAGCGAACCTTGATCGAAGCATCCGGTGAATCACAGTCCAGACAAGCCGGCTAACGGATTTGAACCGATGGCCTTCGCTTTACAAAAGCGCTGCTCTACCACTGAGCTAAGCCGGCGTATGGGTCATCGTAAGCATCCACAGGGCGAGTTCCAGTCGATTGCGACATCCGGTTTTGGCGAGGGCTCGACTGACGTGTGACTCAACGGTGCGTGGACTCACGACAAGGCGACAGGCGATATCACGGTTGGTGAGGCCTTCGAGCAGCAGAGTGGCAACGCGATGTTCCGAGGCAGTGAGTGAAGCTTGAGAGGTCATCCCAGTGCAGAGGCTGCTCTGAGGTTTCCACTCAAGGTTCCTTTTTCATGGAGCGTCGGATCGGGAGGTTCGCCACCAAAGCGGTGACGCGATCTTCCGTTTCCAGGCTCACGTCCCCTTCCTCCATGTCGATCTCGACATAGCGGGCGACCACTTCAAGGATTTCACGGCGCATCTGCTCCAACAGTTCAGGGTTGAGATCGCTTCTGTCATGGGCGAGAACCAGCTGGAGGCGCTCCTTGGCTGTGCTGGCGCTGCTGTGCTGGCGGCCGAGCAACTTGTCGATCAGATCCTTCAACGTCATCGGTTCAGAAGATCTTGGTTTGCATCAGCTTTCGCATCCTTGCGCGCAGTCCCTGGCGAACTTTGGCTGGATCCATCAATGGAATCTCCTCTCCCTGAAGTCTGCGGGCGATGTTGTTGTAGGCCTGAGCCGCTGGTGTAGAGGCATTCCCAAGGGTGAGCGGCTCGCCTCGATTGGTGCTCACGATCACCTGTTCATCCTCGAAGACCAGTCCGAGCAGAGGCAAGGCCAGGATGTCTGTGACGTCGTCCACAGAGAGCATCTCCTGGTTGGACATCATTTTGGGTCGGACGCGGTTTAGCACCAGCTGCACAGGTTTGACGCCCTGTGTGTTCAGCAGACCGATGACCCGATCCGCATCCCGCACAGCCGCCACTTCCGGAGTGGTGACCACAATCGCCTCGCGTGCGGCCGCGGCGGCATTTTTGAACCCGTCTTCGATTCCAGCAGGGCAATCGATCAGCACGTAGTCAAAGCGGGACTCAAGCATCGAGACGATGCTTTGCATGTCCTTCGGTGTGAGCCACTCGAGCATGCGTGGGTTGCCAGCGGGAAGCAGAGCCAGGTTGGGTTCCTGCTTGTGTTTCACCAGCGCTTGTTCAAGACGGCAGCTCTCCGCCAACACCTCCTGGGCGGTGTAGACAATCCGATTTTCGAGTCCAAGCAGCAGATCAAGATTTCTCAGTCCAAAGTCGGCATCGAGAACCACAACGCTGGCCCCTTGGCGTGCCAGTGCAATTCCCAGGTTGGCGGTGGTGGTTGTCTTTCCAACGCCACCCTTACCGGAGCAGATCAGGATGGTTCGCGTCGTCGACACCGCAGACTTGCTTTGGTCCGAACAGGTTACGCAGGGTTTAACCGCTGACAACCAACCGATCAGCAGCTGGTGAACGCCTGTGGGGGAGCAGCCTCGATCAGGATCTCTCCGTCACTCAACCGGGCCAGCTCCGCCAATCCTTGTTGCGGCATGTCGTCTGGGCCACGTGCCACAGCGCCAGCGATGCGCAGCTGCAGCGGTCGCAACTGAAGCGCGACGATCCTGGCCGTCTGATCACCATCTCGTCCGGCATGGGCCATGCCACGCAGACGGCCCCAAACCATCACGTGGCCAGCGGCGCTGATTCGCGCACCGGGATTGACATCGCCGAACTGGAGAACATCGCCATTGCTCTGCAAATGGTCACCAGAACGCAAGGTGCCCTGGTGAAACAACAGAGGCGTTTCAGTCGCTTGGCAACGGTCTTCTTGCGCGGACGGTGCAGCTGAAGCGGCCCTGCGGGGATGGGCGCAGAGCCCCAGGCTGGCGGCACTGACGATGGTTTCCGGGTTCTCTCCAATCAGCTGAGCGATGTGGGCACCGGAACCCGCCATGGCATCAATGAGCTGGCGCAAGTCGCTGCAGCTGAGTTGCCAGTCGCCACAGTTCACCACGACCCGTGGGTCCTTAACCGCCTGGAGTCGCTCCGGCAGGGCATCCAGCCAGTGCTGCTGATGCCGTTCGGGCAGCTCAATCACCTGCATCAGCCATGTCCTCACCCTGCGGCTTCCATTGAATGGTCAAAGACCGTCTTGGTCCATCATCTGGCGCAGTTCAGTTGCGATCTCTCGGGGGTGAATCAGCCATGCGCTCTCGGAGGGCGTGGCGAGACTGGCCACCAGTGGAGATGCTCGCTCCAGGGCCTGCAGTTGCTTTCCATTCCAGAGACGCAAGCCTCCGCGATAGGGGTGATAACCCCTCAGCTCCTGGTGGCGCAGACCGCAGCACAGGCTTGGCTCCAATCCCTTGGCCTCGGCAAGGCGTCCAGCCTCCACCAAGGCATTCAGTTGGTTCTCGCGGCTCAGGTGGTCGACAGCGATCGCCTTCAGCAAGCGTCGATCCAGGAAGCGGCCGCAGAGTTCAGCGAGGGAACTCTCACCATCCTCCCGCCAGCGTTGAAGGTGATATCCGGTTCGTAGATCGTCGTTGGCCAGAAAGCTGTTCAGGTCGATGGAGTCCGGATGCCAGAGCCAGCGATGCATCACTGCATCGGCCCATACCCGATCGGGACCGAGTCGCCGCGCTGTCTGCACCAGGCGGTCCAGCAGCCAGTTGCAGACGATGTTCAAGCGATGGTTGTACACGCTGCGGTACATGAGATTGCGAACCACCAGGTAGTGCTCAACCGCCATCAGTCCTTTGGGATGAATGGCCAGGTCTCCGTCCGGAGCCAAGGTCATCGCAGCGAGGATCCGGTCCAGATCGAGTTGTCCATAACGCGTGCCGGCGCTGTAGCTGTCGCGCACGAGATAGTCCAGACGGTCACAGTCAAGCTGGCTGCTGACGAGTCGCCGGATCACAGGGCGATCCGCTTTGTCGTGTTCGAGCAGGTCGGCCACGGCATCCGCCAGACCGTTTTGCAACAGCTCGAGGGGGCCACGGATGGCTGGATGGGTCCGAATCACCTGGGCAGACCAGGTTTCATGGCGAAGGCCGAACATCTCCTCGCCTGAATGACTGAGCGGGCCGTGACCGATGTCGTGGAGCAGGGACGCTGCATACAACAGCGCTCGCTGGCTTTCCAGCTGAGCGTCAAGTTGAACCAGCTGATGGAAGGCGCGCCTGGCGAGGTGGAAAACGCCCAGGGAATGGGTGAAGCGGCTGGATTCCGCGCCGTGGAAGGTCAGAAAAGCTGGACCGAGTTGGCGGATGCGTCTCAGGCGTTGAAAAGGTCCGGAATCGATGAGAGCCATCACCATCGCTTCGACGGGATCGTCCCCGTCCAGGGAAATCCCTCGATGCAGCGGATCGTGATAGGTGCGTTGGCTCATGTCTCGCCTGAGCTCTGCTCGGCCTCCAGCTGAGCGTCCATCCACTGTTTGGCGTCAGTAATCCAACGATCGTCTTCTCCACCTGGATTCAGTGGCTCTGGTCCATCAAGGATGCGATCCGGAACAATTCCCTCCCCCTGGATCGAGCGGCCACTGGGGGTGACATAACGGGCCACAGTGACGGCAAGGCCACTGCCGTCGCTGAGATTCGTCAGGGTCTGGATCAGTCCCTTCCCGAAGGTCTGGCTTCCCATCAGCGAAGAACGTCCGTTGTCCTGCAAAGCACCGGCAAGGATTTCACTGGCACTGGCGGTTCCGCCGTTCACCAGGGTCAGCATCGGCCCGTCGTACAGCGTTCCGGAATTGGCTTGGATCGTGTCGGTAATGCCATTGCGGTCTCGGGTTTCGACGATCGGTGCGCCCCGCAGAAAGTCATCGGCGATCGCCAATCCAGAGCTCACCAGGCCGCCGGAGTTGTTGCGCAGATCCAGCACCATTCCTTCGACCTCCTTGGCCTGAAGCTCTTCAAGCGCTTCCCGCACCTGATCGGGAACACCTTCGGTGAACTGGGTGATGCGGATGTATCCGAGCGTGTGTGAACCACTGCGCAAACGGCGCGTGCGCACGGGGCGCAGATCAACGTTCCGTCGCTCCAGGGTCAGCTCCTGTTGTATTCCGTCGGCCCCTTGGACCGTCAGCAGAACCTGTGTGCCGACATCGCCGCGCAGGGCGTTGGCCGTGCCTTCCAGGCCCAGCTCCGAGACCGGTTGCTGGTCGACCAGCACAACCGTCATCCCGCTGGTGAGATCGGCATCGGCTGCTGGTGATCCATCCAGGGCCGAAATAACAACAACCTGCCCTGGCTGTTCGCCAGGGCCAAGCTGCAGGCCAACTCCGCTGAGGTTGCCACTGGTGCTGGTTTTGAGAGCGCTGTAATCCGCTGGTCGCAGCAGACGGGTGTAGGGGTCGTCCAGCGCGGCGAGCATCACATCAATCGCCCTGTAGGCGTCTTCGCTGCTGCTGATGGATTTCTCCAGTGCTTTCTGACGCAGTCGCCTCCAATGGACGCGATCCAACTGGTCGGGATCGTGGTAGCCCTGATTGACTAGCCGCCAGCTGTCGACCACCAGTTGCTGTGCATCGCTGAGCGCTGCACCTGGTGCGACGCCTGGAAGCACGACCAGAAGCAGGCAGATTCCAAGTCCAAGGAGAGATCGGAAACCCCGGGAACGCAGTGCTCGCAAAGGATTTGAATATTCGTTAATAAATGGATACATAGCGTTCCTCCAGGCGCGGTGTCAGAAACGTGCTCAGTAGACTTTCGCAACCCGAGCCCGCTGGTGCATGGCGAACTCATCGCCCGTTTACGACTGGTTCCAGGAACGTCTGGAAATCCAGGACATCGCTGATGACATCAGCTCCAAATACGTTCCTCCTCACGTCAATATTTTCTATTGCCTTGGGGGCATCACGCTTGTTTGCTTCCTGATTCAATTCGCGACCGGCTTCGCGATGACCTTCTATTACAAGCCAACGGTCGCTGAGGCCTATACCTCTGTTCAGTACCTCATGACGGACGTCAGCTTTGGCTGGTTGATCCGGTCTGTGCATCGCTGGAGCGCCTCAATGATGGTGCTGATGCTGATCTTGCATGTGTTCCGGGTTTACCTGACCGGAGGCTTCAAGCGTCCTCGCGAGCTCACCTGGGTCACCGGCGTGACCATGGCTGTGATCACGGTGTCCTTCGGGGTTACGGGATATTCCCTTCCCTGGGATCAAGTTGGTTACTGGGCTGTGAAGATTGTGTCTGGGGTTCCTGCAGCAATCCCTGTCGTAGGCGACTTCATGGTCGAATTGCTCCGTGGTGGTGAAAGTGTCGGTCAGTCCACGCTGACGCGCTTCTACAGCCTCCACACATTTGTGATGCCCTGGCTGCTGGCGGTGTTCATGCTCATGCACTTCCTGATGATCCGGAAGCAGGGCATTTCTGGTCCCTTGTGATCTGCGTTCCTACTGTTCCCTCAACACTTGGACTAACTGATGCACATTCTCAAGAAGCCTGATCTCTCTGATCCCAAGATGCGGGCCAAGCTCGCCAAGGGCATGGGCCACAACTATTACGGAGAGCCTGCTTGGCCGAACGATCTGCTCTACATCTTCCCGGTCGTCATCCTGGGAACCATCGCCTGCATTGTCGGCTTGGCTGTTCTCGATCCGGCCATGTTGGGTGATAAGGCCGATCCATTTGCGACCCCTCTGGAAATTCTTCCTGAGTGGTATCTCTATCCCGTGTTCCAGATCCTGCGGGTCGTCCCCAACAAGCTTCTCGGAATTGCGTTGCAAACATTGGTGCCTCTCGGTTTAATGCTTGTCCCATTCATTGAGAGCTTTAACAAATTCCAGAATCCGTTTCGTCGTCCCGTCGCGATGACCGTCTTTCTTTTCGGCACGCTGACGACGATTTATCTGGGAATCGGAGCTGCTCTTCCAATTGATAAGTCGCTCACCCTTGGCTTGTTCTGATCCTCACCATTGGTGAGGTCGAACGATTTTATTTCCCCAGGTCTCACGACCTGGGCTTTTTTTTGCTGAATCAGCAGCGTTCAGCTACCGAGGCCGGCGTCGAGGTTGAGCATCAACACATCGTCGGGGTTGACCCGAAGGAAATGGTGCATCAGCAGGAAAC
>MDTB01211993.1_pt1 | contig 11083 bp, 8 predicted proteins | sample 811161 | NCBI WGS metagenome assembly MDTB01 (sample SAMN05326650, study PRJNA326480) | marine metagenome | isolation source: seawater | place: Mediterranean Sea | collected 2009
CCTGATCCATCGATCAGACGGGCAATCCGTCAGATCGGGTTTGGAGTGGTAGCTCTACCCTCGGTCTGACCGATCACCGGTCTGACCGTTTTTCCCCCTAAGATCTTTCTCTTCGTTCCTAAGCTCCAACGATCTTTCAAGTTTGTAATTTGTCCCAAAGGGATTCCTTTGGAAAAAGTCAATGCATAGGAAGTCTCCAGACTTCCACTTAAACTGGTTCAAGCCTCCGCTTGGAACTTTGCCCTACTCTAATTTCCGTTATTGCTTTTCTGCACAAGCGGACGATTGCGCTTGGTGGGTATAAAAATCAGAAAGGGGAACCGTTGTATAAATTGCCGATAGCAGAATGATTTTTTTTGTAGATTTTAAATCCAGTTAGCAATTCTCTTTTAAATCACAATTGCCTGCAAACACCTTTCAATATGATTAATTTTAAAAGACTTGTCTTAATTGCTATATATGTAATAATCATACAGACTGCTTGTAAAGAAGAAAAAACTTCCATAACCGGTGACAACGAATTGGAAGGATGGGAATTAGTCTTTAAGGACGAATTTAATGGCTCCGGTTCTCCTAATACGGTGTTATGGAATACGGAAACTTCTAACCGTCGAAATAATGCAAATGGTCCCGATGGCTGGTGGTTGCCCGAGACCATCTATCAAAATGGGGAAGGACAACTCGTAGTTGAGGTGAAACAAATTGAGAATCGAAACAATGATAATGACCCGTATGATTTCGCTAGCGGGATTCTTCAATCTCAGGGTAAATTCGAGCAAACTTTTGGACGGTTTGAAATTCGGGCTCAACTACCCCAAAAATCGGGATGGTGGGCCGCATTTTGGCTTTTCAGTAATGGTATTGGGAATGTGAACAATTCTGGTGAAGATGGAACTGAGATTGATATTATGGAGGGTTTCGGCTGGACTGATAATATTCAACATGCCCTGCATTGGGATGGATACGGGAATGATCATAAGTTCGAAGAACATAAATTTGCCTTCCCGGGTATTAGAGATGGGTTCCATACCTTTGCCTTAGAATGGGATGAAAACGAATATGTATTCTTTGTAGATGATGTGGAAACCTGGCGGACAAGTGCCGGTGGTGTTTCGAAAGTACCTGCCTGGATTGTAATTAGCGGAGAAATTTCGACCGAAAGCTGGGCAACAAGTACTTATTGGGCGAATCAGATAAACGCATCCAATTTTCCCGATTATTACCTAATCGATTATGTAAAGGTGTATAAGAAATCGGAGTAAACAGATATGAGCATTCTTATTTCATCCCCAGCTTTTCAACATAAACAGATGTAGGCGCCAGATTAGGGGCAAAGTTGTTGATATACAAATAGGGTTCGCTGACTTAGCGAGCGGAGTGAAGCAATCTCCGTTAGATTATTACTTTAACTCGTTCCAAAGCTCCAGCTTTGGAACGAGGGGAAGCACTAAGATCTTTCAAGTTTGTGACTTGCTGTTCATTCAGTTTTAAGTCATAGACTTAAAAGATCTTTGGGGCATGTTTATAGTCCCAAAACTCACTGTTAAATTGTATTTAAAAAATCTTTAATAGGAGTAAATACAGGCGAATCAAAATCCCAATACTCTTTTTGAGCAGCGAGCCCTAATGAGTTCACAATACGATCTTGAGTACTTAAATAAGCTAAACATTTTGCTTTATCAATATTTCGAATAGCAACACCATTCTTATCTAGGCACTCAAATAAATTGTTAACACAATCATATTTAATATCACTAACAAGAGAACTCAAACACAATGTTTCAAGCATCCCTTTTGAATAATTATTAGGCATAATAAAAACGCCAACTCGAGGATTAGTTGAAGTAAAACTAATAAGATTATTAGGAGCAGGGAGATTATTAGTCGAAAGCGTCGCTTTAATACTTGTAAACCTATTAATACAATTAGTATCGGCATCCTGCACAATACCAATAGAAGTAACGGTATTGAATCCCCTCATTCTGACCAAAGAAGGCAAATCAACTTTGAAATGCTCTACCCCTCCAACACCAATTATTTGAACATCATTTATGCTTAATTTTTTCAATAATTTTTTAAAAAAATTCTCCTCATCTTTACCTTCAACTAATAACAATTTACTTCTCTCTATGGTAGTAGATGAATTCATTTAACTATCTAATTTCAAACCCTTTTTCTAGGGAATTCAGTAAAATATTTTTATTAAACGAAATTATTTCATGTTCATCTTTATATTGCTCAACTCTGAATAGTTTCACATCTTCATACTTAGAAAATAAGTCTGAATCCTTTGATAGCTTAGCAAAAGAATTGATTGCCTCTATTGAATGAGTAGTTGCAAAAATTTGGCAATTAAAGTTATGACTAGCCTTTAAAAGAGTATTCCAAATTTGCGGAAATTTTGAAAAGTAAATCCCATTTTCGAACTCATCTATAAAAATCGCCCCATTTCTCGAATAGTACATAGCAAGAATCAAAGACAATAATTTCTGAATTCCATCACCCATTGCATTAATAGGGATTAGTTTTTTATATCCAACATCACAGAAAATTAGTCCATTAACACCAAGCCTGATATCTGTCAAATCAGGCTCAATAATTTTAAGCACATCAATTATATAGTCAAGTTTCTTATCTACAACTACCTTTTCGAACCTCTCTTCAGGAGTATTTGTTGAATTTTTGGAATGAATATATACTCCCTTTAAAACCTCTCTATGTTTAGGTGCTTGAAATTTTAAACCTTCTTGTGGAGATAAAAAAGTATGTGAAACTAATGGCTCGGAATCTAATTCATTATTTCTGTAAAAAAGGCTAACGCCATTTATCTCAGAAACTGAGTTATCTATACTTAATTCATCAATAAACGGAAAACCATCATGATCTATACTAGAAAGTGATCCTTCGGAATCATCTTCAAAACGAGGTTCAATTACTAAATCTCTTTCAGAACCATCTTCAAGACTCACATGAATATTTGCAGGAATTTCAGTATTAAACTTGTAAAAATAAGACGTAAAAAAAGACTCGTCTAGCCTATTAAAACCTCGAAAAATATTAATATTCGAAATTAAACGTGGATTAACTGGATTAGTGATTAAAAATAGAGCGTCTAGTATTGTTGTTTTACCACTATTATTTTCACCAACAATTAAATTTATTTTTCCAAAATCTTTTATTTCGAGATCCTTAATACCTCGAAAATTACTTATGTATAGAGACTTGAACACGGTAATTTTTTTATAAAAATATATGTTATTGAAGACAAATAAAGTAACCCAACTTTTATCAAATTCTTTGCAAAGTCAAATGAGCCTTATGAATTTATGATTAAACCCCAAAATCTTCACAGTCAACGCATAGGAAGTCTCCTGACTTCCATTCTATTCAGTTTATCTCGTTCCTAAGCTCCTCAGCCTGTGTAAAAACTAACATAAACAGGGGGTAATATTTGTTTGAATGAGGTCGATTTGTTACTATGATAAAGCGCTAATAAACAATTGCTTTATGGATTATATTCGCCCCGCTCATCGCCAGCAAGCAACCCTGTTCCCTGAAGTTCTGGATGAATATATAGATCCGGATCACCCCGTCCGGTTTATCGATGCTTATATCGAGAGTTTGGACTTGGCTCAGCTAGGCTTTACGCATACAAGGCTATCGGCGACGGGTCGTCCTCCTTATCGGGCTCAGGAATTACTTAAACTGTATGTGTACGGATACTTGCACGGGTTGCGTAGCAGCCGTGCTCTGGAGCGTGAAACCCGGCGTAACGTAGAAGTGATGTGGCTGTTGGGAAAACTGAGCCCGGATTTTAAGACTATCGCCAATTTTCGCAAAGACAACCCCATGGCCTTACAAACGGTATGCGCAGAATTTATCGTGTTATGTAAACGCATGAACGTGTTTGGCGGGCAGCTTATCGCCATTGATGGCAGTAAGTTTGAGGCCGTTAACCATTCCTCGCGTAGCTACAGCCGAAAGGGGATAGAACAGGCGCTGGCCAACATCAATGAGCAGCTGGGGCGATGGCTGGGGGAACTTGATCAGGCCGATCAGCAAGAATCAAAGGCCGGGGATCCAGGTTCGCTGGCCAACAAGATTGCCGCCCTACAGGATCAAAAGGAAGAACTCGAGCATCTTCGATCGCACATGCAGCAAAAGGAGTTACCAGGTGGTTCTCTTACCGACCCTGATAGCCGCACCATGCGCACCGGTCATAAAGGCCGCGATGTATGCTACAACGTGCAAATTGCCGTAGACGACAAGCACAAGTTGATTGTCGCGCATCAGGTAAGCTCCGAGCATACCGACCTTCACCAACTCCTGCCACTCACGCGTGCGGCAAAGTCGGTCTTAGGGGTGCCCACCCTACAGGTGGTAGCAGATAAAGGCTACTACAACGAGCAGCAGATCCTCGACTGCGAACGCTTAGGAGCCACCTGCTATGTCCCGGGAGCCAATGGAAACGGAGGGCAAACCACCGGAATTTATTCCAAGAAAGACTTTGTATACCACGCCCACTGCGATAGCTACCGCTGCCCGGCAGGCCAGTACCTGCCGTACAAATCAACGGTAACCAAGAACGGCAAAATCACTAGAATGTACGAAACCTCTGCCTGTAAAGACTGCCCGCTTCGTACACAATGTACCAGTGCTAAACGCGGCAACCGGCGCATGTACCGTTGGAAGTATGAGTCGATCATTGAGGCCATGAAAGCTCGTGTTAAGGCGCATCCGGAGAAAATGGCGCAACGAGCCCAGCTGGCGGAACATCCCTTTGGTACCCTCAAACGTGCCATGGGACACGGGTATTTTTTGACCAAAGGACTCCAACAAGTGTCTACTGAAATGAGCTTAAGTGTGCTCACTTACAACCTCAAACGGATGTTAAACATCTACAGCGTCAAGGAATTAATTCAGGCCGTTATGACCCAACCATCTCCAAGCATATGGAGTAGGATGTGGGGCAAGAAACCGCTCATTCTTATACGAACTGCACAATAATATGCCTTTCCTAGTTTTTACACAGGCTGTCCTGCTTAGGAATGCAGTCCGGAAGCTCTATCCGCTTGTGCCAAAAACATGTATGAAAAGCTACCTGTTAAGTCAAACTGTCCAAGCGGACGCTTGAACTAGTAACGGCTAGGAAATCTCTTTACTTCCATTCAAGTTAGTAACTCATACTCCCCCAAAACAAAAAAAGCTCCCCAGAAAATCTGAGAAGCTTTGTAAAAGTGGGCGATGAGGGACTCGAACCCCCGACCCCCTCGGTGTAAACGAGGTGCTCTAAACCAACTGAGCTAATCGCCCCAGTTTTTCCGAATTGATTGCTCAACTCGTTTGGAGGGCAGCAAATATACGAGGATTTCTAACTGCCGCAAAGAAAAATTTTAAATTCTATTGATTATTTGGTTAACACTGTTAACTTAGCGAAGCCTAATCAACTTTTAAAACATCTATTGCTTTGTTCACACCAGTTCTCGTAGATGGTGCGCGGATACCTTTCCTCAAATCCGGTACCCACTACAAACCACTTATGGCGTACGATCTGGGCCGCATGGCCATAGCGGGTTTACTCGCCCGCAACAACGTCGATCCCGCTACCATCGACCGCGTAATTATGGGGACGGTGATTCAGGAAGTGCGCACCAGCAACATCGCCCGCGAAAGTGCGTTGGGGGCCGGAATCCCAAATACCGTACCTGCTCATACCGTTTCCATGGCCTGCATTTCTTCGAATATGGCCATCACCAGCGGGATGGATTTAATTCGCTCGGGTCAGGCGAAGATTGTTTTGGCCGGTGGAACCGAAACCATGTCTGATATCCCGGTTCGCTTCAAAAAGAAATTCCGCCAGAAAGTGCTGGATGCCCGAAAGTACAAATCTCCCCTCGATTTTCTGAAGTTCTTTAAAGGACTGGGCATCAAAGATTTTCTACCCGAACTCCCTGCCATTGCGGAGTTTTCTACCGGAGAAGTAATGGGTGAAAGCGCCGATCGTATGGCGGCCCGATTTGGAGTTTCACGTGCTGATCAGGACGAATACGCGATGCGCTCTCATCATCTGGCGGCAAAAGCTACGGAGGAAGGATTACTGGATGAGGAATTACTACCCGCCTCCATCCCTCCGAAGTTCAAGGTGGTACAACATGACAATGGCTTTCGGGCGGATACATCGATGGAAAAGCTTGGAAAACTACGACCTGCTTTCATCAAACCACACGGAACGGTTACGGCCGGAAACTCCTCGTTCTTAACCGATGGTGCTTCGGCTTCACTCATTATGGAAGAGCAAACCGCGCTGAAACTTGGGCTAACACCGAAAGCCTACTTGCGGGAGTACACCTATGTGTCGCAAGATCCGGGTGAAGAATTACTACTGGGACCAGCCTATGCCACGCCCAAAGTATTGGATGCGATGAATCTTTCGCTGGATGATATCGATGTATTTGAAATTCATGAAGCGTTTGCCGGACAAGTGCTGGCAGTGTTAAACGCGTTAGATTCAGAGGACTTTGCCAGGAACTCCCTCGGCAGGGATGCTAAAGTTGGGCAAATCCCTCTGGACAAAACTAACACCTATGGTGGTTCCCTTTCGTTGGGTCATCCGTTTGGGGCCACCGGTGTTCGTCTGCTTACCACTGCCGCTAACCGACTGATTCGCGAAGATGGCAAGTATGCACTAGTTACTGCTTGCGCCGCCGGTGGACAGGGACACGCCATTGTGCTGGAGCGGTATCCGAAGTAAACATGTAAGCGTCATTCCGCACTTGTTGCGGAATCCAGAGTTGAATTCAAGGCTTTGGCTTACTCTGGATTCCCTTCTACACGGGTATGACTTTAAATTAATTGGAGAATAAAAGTTAATAGCAGCCTATTCCGGCCTCTTCTGTCTTCTCCTTCGCAAGGAGAAGCACTCGTTGATATAATGATGAAAAGAGTTACCAAGCACCCTCTTCCGCCAGCTGGCGGAAAAGGGTCGGGGTGAGGTCAAAATAGGAACCTGGAATAATTCAAAATAATGAGCCTTAGAAACCCACAACTTACCAAAGCCTTAAGAAAGGAACTTCGTCAAAATATGACGGAAGCTGAGTCTGTACTTTGGGATAAAGTTCGGGCAAACAAAATGGGAATTAAAATAAAACGCCAATATGGAATCGGACCTTATGTATTGGATTTTTATATCCCGAAAATCAAACTCGCTATTGAAGTAGACGGTGAAATACATCAAAAACCTGAAATAAAAGAAAAGGATCTGAATAGAGATAAATTTCTAGACAACAATGGTATCGATGTTCTCAGATTCACCAATAACGAAGTCTTAACGCAGTTGGATAAGGTGATATCTGACATTGCACGAAGAATAAACATTAACCATAAGTAAACAACTCCTTCGCATTTTCCGACCTCTTCTGTCTTCTCCTTCGCAAGGAGAAGGACTCGTTGATATAATAATGAGCAAGTTTATAAAGCTCCCTCTCCTTATGATGGAGAGGGTTGAGGAGAGGTCAAAATAGGAACCTGGAATAATTCAAAACCATGAGCTACCTACAACAAGAAATTACTGATTCCGTTGCTATCCTCAGCCTGGATAAACCGGATGCGCCGGTGAATACCCTCGACGAATCGCTGATGGCGCAGTTTACCGACGTGCTCGATTCCATCGAAAAAAATGATTCGGTAAAAGGGGCCGTTCTCATCAGTCGCAAGAAAGACAATTTCATTGCCGGTGCTGATATCGAGATGTTTAAAGCTCGCGATACCGCTGAGGAGCTGGAGGAGCTGAGTCTGGGCGGGCACAAGATTCTTAACCGGATTGCGGACTTCCCAAAACCCATTGTGGTTGCCATTCACGGTAGTTGTATGGGCGGCGGATTGGAGCTTTCGCTCGCCTGTCATTATCGGATTGCATCGAAGCATCCCAAAACGGTATTGGCGCTGCCTGAGGTGAAATTGGGCGTAATTCCCGGAACCGGAGGAACTCAGCGTCTACCCCGTTTGATAGGGATTCAAAAAGCATTGGGATACATGCTCACCGGACGAAATATCTATGCGTATTCGGCGAAGAAAATCGGATTGGTGGATGAACTGATTCATAAAGACGCACTGGAAGAAGCCGCCATCAAAGCAGTGCATAAACTCAGCTCTGGAAAGAAATCCGAGCGCAAAAACAAACGCAGTTTTGTGGAGAAACTACTGGAAGGCAATGGAATTGGTCGGAATATCATTTTCAGTCAGGCTCGCAAGAAAACCATCGGGCAGACCAAGGGAAACTATCCTGCACCGTTACTCATCATTGACGCAGTAAAATATGGGTACAAACATGGCCTGAAAAAAGGTCTGGAAAACGAAGCCTTCTTATTTGGCGAAGCCGGAGCCACACAGGAATCTCGTTCACTGGTGAATCTCTTTTTCGGGATGACCGGAGCCAAGAAAAATCCACAAGCTGACCTGGTTAAACCAGTGAACACTATCGGAGTTTTGGGCGCCGGATTGATGGGAAGTGGCATCGCAGATGTGAGCATCAACAAAGGTAAATATTCTGTATTGCTGAAAGACCGTACGTTGGAAGATGCTGCCAAAGGCGAAAAAGCGATTTGGGACGAACTCAACAAAAAAACCAAAAAGCGAATCATCTCGGAATTCGAACGGGACCAGATTGCAAGTCGGGTTACCGGAACCGATTCGTACGACGCATTCGGCAAAACCGAGGTAGTGATTGAAGCCGTATTCGAAGATCTTGATTTGAAACGTAACATCGTAGCTGAGGTGGAAGCGGCCACGGACGATCACTGTATTTTTGCCTCCAATACTTCTTCCCTGCCCATTTCCGAAATTGCCAAAGGCGCAAAACGACCCGAGAATATTATTGGGATGCACTACTTCTCTCCCGTTCAGAAAATGCCGTTACTGGAAATCATCACTACTCCACAAACCGCCGATTGGGTAACTGCAACCGCTTACGAAATTGGGGTCAAACAGGGCAAAACAGTCATCGTGGTTAATGATGGCCCCGGTTTCTACACTACCCGAATTCTGGCGCCTTACATGAATGAAGCCTTGCTCTTACTGGAAGAGGGAGCTTCTATCGAATTCCTCGACAAAATCATGAAAAAGTTTGGCTACCCGGTTGGGCCAATGGCTTTGCTTGATGAAGTCGGCATGGATGTAGGCGCGCACGTGGGCGAAACCATGGCTCCGATGTTTGATGCCCGAGGCGGGAAATCATCCACTAAAGCCAAAGAACTAATGGATGACGGGTTTCTGGGCCGCAAGAACAAAAAAGGGCTATATACCTACGAATCGAAGAAAAAGGAAGTGAATACCTCCATCTACCAATATTTTGGAGGAAGTTCACGCAAAAATCCCGAAGCGGATGTTGCTCAGCTTCGAATGGCGCTCATGATGGTAAACGAAGCGGTGTATTGTTTGCAGGAAGGAATTCTGAAGTCGCCCACCGACGGCGATCTGGGAGCTATTTTAGGACTTGGATTCCCTCCTTTTACCGGAGGACCATTCCGTTATATCGATTATGCAGGTGCGGCTAATATCTCAGACAAACTGGAGGACTTCACAGAGCAATTCGGCCCAAGATTCAAACCCGCTCAAATGCTGGTAGATTATGCCAAAAGCGGGAAGTTGTTTTATTGAGCAAACGTCCTGAATTGAGATGAATAAATTAAATTTCTCCGCAATTTAATGGTTTTCAATTACGTATAAACCCTTATATTCTAAATGATATTATTAGTTATAGAGTTTGTCTTTGAAAACATCAGTATTTCTTGCTTTACTGGGGATATCTGTTTGGGGGAGTTCGTCGATTAGTGCTCAGGCGTTGTCCATTCAGTCTGTCGAGCTTTCCAATCCCACTTTATTTGGGATTAGCTCGCTGCCATCTTCCACCGAATCATTTTTCAATAACACACGCATTCCGGGGCTTTTCCGCACTGAAATCAGCTCCATCAAAAGCAGAAAGTTATACACCGATGAAAGCAGCTTTCAGATTAATTTCATCTTTCAGGTTAACAACAAACCCGATCGGGATTTACTGCTTGGCTTTAGCACCGCCGAAACAATTTCTTCTCTATACACAGTTCGGGGATTTCTAAACGACACGCTAGATGTATCAACAGAATATGAACACAAGGCTAATTATTTCTACCTAAACGGAGCATATCGGAAACATTTCAGAACTCAGAAAAGGCTTCGTCCTTATATTGGAGGTGGGTTCAGCCTTGGTATCCCGGTAACAGCCCGTACCTTTGAAAAGATTTATTATGATGCCTATCGCTCTCCCCGCAAATCCTACAAGTTTTATTCGAGCAAACACCTTTCGTACAATCTTTCTATCCCTTTTGGAGTACAGTTCCGCCTATTTAAAAATGTGTATAGTGGACTTCATTTCTTGCCCACTGCCCGAGTTCACACCATAGATGGCAACACAAATTTGATGTACATGAATACGTCTTATTTGAATCTGAACTTTAAACTCAGAAACAAATGATGCGTAATTTCTTCTTCATCCTATTCCTTTTTTTGCCCTTCGTCACGAATGCTCAGTTCACGATGAGTGGTCATGTTTATGATAAATCGGATGGAGAATCTCTTCCGGGAGCCGCCATTTTTATCCCAAAAACAGGTTCGGGTGCTGCGTCCAACAACTTTGGATTCTATTCCATTACAGTGAAGGAAAGCATCGTTCGCCTTCGCGTTTCATACCTCGGCTACCAGGAAATCGACACCACCATCAAGCTTTCTCAAAACCTGATTTTAGATTTTCATCTGAAAGAAGCGGTTGATCAGTTACAGGAAATTGAAGTCTCCGCCACACCTCTTGAACTTCAGGAACAGATAAACTCTACCCGAATGGGTACCATTACTTTACAACCAAGTGAAATTAGTATGATTCCCACCATTGGTGGAGAAACTGATTTGATTAAAGTGGCTCAGCTTCTTCCCGGAGTTACCAGTGGAAGCGAAGGAACAACAGGCATGTTTGTTCGGGGCGGAACTGTACTCCAAAAGGGATAGAAAGATTGTACGAAAGGTGTTTGCTCGAATAAAACTTGTAGGATTTGCG
>MDTB01089102.1_pt1 | contig 11082 bp, 12 predicted proteins | sample 811161 | NCBI WGS metagenome assembly MDTB01 (sample SAMN05326650, study PRJNA326480) | marine metagenome | isolation source: seawater | place: Mediterranean Sea | collected 2009
AACATCCGGCGTGGTGGATGTGGATCTGGGGGCAGGTTTCAAGACCGAGGTCACGGTGGATGATAAGGGTGGCACAAGCCTGGGCCTCGGTTGGTCCATCGATTGGTAAAGGATGCTTAACGCGGTGGCCGTTGGGTCTATTGGATCAGGCTGCCACATAGGGTGACACAACGGTCATCATGGCGTTTTGCAAATTTCCGGCCTATTTTCAGTGGGTAACATTTCTAATATTTCGGGGTGCTAAGGGCTGTGCCGCTTTTTTATGGCTTCCCCGCGCTCGCTTAGCGACATGCCATGTGTTTTTTGCCTGCTGTGTGCCCCAAATGCGGGCGGTGTAATCTGTCATGTCTTTTAAGTCAGCGTTGGCTCGCCGAGCGTATTGTAACGACTTCATTCACCAGCCGCGGTCTTGCCCAATCATGTCAGAAAAACTCTTGATCATTAACGTACCTTTACTGCATCGGCGCACAGCATGACCACGGTTTCGGCGCCATTTTGGCCAGGAACAAGATTTCCTTCCTGGGAGAAACGCGCATTCACCAACGCATTGGCGCCCCTCTTCATCGCAGATTGGGCGATGGCTTTCATCTCATTTTTTAGCCGCTGCTGAAATTGGGAAAGGTCGCCAAATGACATCAGCTGGCATTCCATGCCCAGATTGGCCACAATTTGTTTGCCGGCAATATTGGGGGAAGAATAGATGGTAAAGCTATTGGCCGAAGCGGTGCCAGCGATCATCATGGACAGGACAAAGGCAGTTTTTTTCATGGCAAAAATCCTCAAAGCATAAATAAATAGATCAAAATGTTTCGCATGCGTGATTTTACCATGGGAATATTTAAAACCCAAAGGACAAAGTCGAAACAGAATGATGAAAGAAAATCATGTTTGAAGAATATATAGGCAAAAGCCAAGAACGAACTGACATGCTGCAACCCCAACAAGCCCAATTCATGGCCGCAAGCCTGGGCCAGGCACGCAGCTTTGGCCAAGGTGATGCGCTACCCCCGGGCTGGCATTGGTTGTATTTTTTGCAAGCAGCGCCCCGCGATCAGCTGGGCCGTGATGGGCACACCAAGCGGGGTGATTTTTTGCCACCCGTCACCCTCCCCAGGCGCATGTGGGCCGGTGGCAGGCTTTGGTTTCATGATGATGTTCTGCTCGGGCAGCAACATCTCAAAAGATCCACCATCACCAAATTGGAAGAAAAAGCTGGCCGCCATGGGCCGATGGCCTTGGTTACCGTCACCCATGACATCTCAAAAGATGATGTTTTGAAACTGCGCGAAGAACATGACATTGTTTATTTGGAAGACAGAAAGCCCGGGGATCCGATTGCCGACGGCCCAGAACCACATGACATGGAATTTTCTGAAACCTTCCAATCCGATTCCACCTTGTTGTTCCGCTATTCTGCCCTCACCTTCAACGGCCATCGGATTCATTATGATCTTGATTATTGCCGCCAGGTGGAAGGCTATCCTGGGCTTTTGTTTCATGGCCCCCTGACGGCCACATTGTTGCTAGATCTGGCTTTGCGCAACATTGGCATGGACCAGCTAAAGTCATTTTCCTTTCGGGCCATGGCACCAATATTCCACGACGAGGCCATCACGATCGGCGGCCGGGCCGAAGGGGATCAGTTAACCCTTCAGGCCATCAACAGCCGAGGGGGCGTGTCCATGAAGGCTGTTGTCAACCAAGAGGCCTAATTACCCAGGAAGCCATCGGTTGGTTGAATTTTTTGCCCCCGGGCACGACCGCGCCAAGCTTATCAAAAAGCCCCAACATGGCGGGTCGGGCCTTGGATACAGCGGAAGACCTGGATGGGTCGGCGGCCACCACCTTACGGATTAATTGGTCAACATCTTCCAATTCCACCGCCTGATCATGTTCACGCTCTAATGCGTTAAGCCCATGGCGGGCGACAAAGGCATGAAGCGCTGAGATGGCATCGGCGCGAATGTCGGTCTCATCCTCAAGCGGCTGCATGACCGCAAAATGGTCCCCCCGGGCGAGCGGTTCTATCACCACCAGCACGCCACTGGGTTTGAGCATCCCAAGAGCTTCATCCAGGGCCCGGCCCATATGTTCTCGAGGAACATGATGAAGGCTGTTGAGGATCACAATTCCATCAAACATATGCGCTTGGAAGCCTGCATCTTCCAACCCTGCCTGGCGAAGATGGGCCTGGGGCGCCCGGACCCGGGACGCTTCCAAGGCGGAAGGTTCGGGATCGAGGCCATGGACCTTCGCGCCTCTTTTGATAAGCGCTTTCAAAAGCGCGCCGGAACCGCAGCCCACATCGAGCAGGATTTTGCCCTCCATGGGGCCAAAGCTTTCCTCAATAATCTTCATATTGGTGAGATCAGACATGGAAAAAAATCCCCACAAAGATTAAGAATGACTGAATTCATGCCGAAGCGACAAGGTGAGAACAATGGAAAACAACATCGAACAGAACAAACCCATGGTGGAGGATACCAATATTTTGCTTATTGGCTATTTGCTCTGCCTCGCCATGATCTTCACCGGATTTGTCACTGTTTTTTTGGCCGGTATTTTGGCGTTTATCCAGAAAAAAGAGACCCAATCAACCTGGATGGCGTCCCATTGGGAAAATATCTGGCATAGCTTTGTTTGGTTTGTCATTTGGTCTTTGACCATCACCATTGCTGGGTTTGTCCTCACCGTGATTAGCTTGGGCCTTCTCTTCTTCGTCCCCTTCATTGCCGGCCTGATCCTGCTGGGTTGGTTCTATTACCGCATGATCCGTGGGGTGATGATCATGAACCGGCGCGAATCCTACGCCTGACCGGGGCAAAGACAGACGCAAAACGCCGCAACATGGCCCGGCTGGTGGCAAGGCATCCTGCGGTATGTGCACCCAGTTTCACATGCAAAAATAAGGCGCTTCCCTCGCCCTTTTGGGCAATCATGTCCCGCTCCATAACGGCGACAAAGTCATAGAGCCTATCCTTGCGCCATAGCCGATCCCCACCCCAACGGGCACGGGCAGAGACAAATTTGTTGTAGCTGGGGGCAAATGCTGAGGGATCATCCCCAAAAGCCATGTGGGGGAGAATGGGCATGGCTTGAATGCTGGGCGGCAAAAACATGCGGCCCGACCGATAAAAAATCATCCCCAGCCGATGGCCCATGGCAGGGCTTGCCATATCGCCCTCGCGCTTATCGCTTGGGTGAACAAAGCCAGCCTGACCAATGGCGGCCTGAGCCATGGTCCCAAAGCCAAAAACTTGGTTGTGCATAAAGGTAAGATGTTGGTGGCCAGGCCCAAAGACCGTGGCATGCGCGTCATGTGCGCGGCCCATCGGGTCTGGCAAATCCACCCGAAATTGTGGCCCCCTGAACCCTGGATGGCTTGCTTCTTTGTACAGACGCAGGGCGGGGTGCATGTTTTTTATTCGTTTTGGCTTTTGTTTTCTGCGCCGGGCCATGGCATGCTCACCCAGTCCTTTTTTTAAATATTTAGAATAACCTGCACCATGTTGACCCTTCCAAGCCATAGACAAATGTTGATCCAATCATTGGCCACGGCCCGCACCCTGGGTCTTGGGTTCCTAGGCGGCCTTGTCATGCTGTTCGTGGGCTTCCCAGCGGCCTTTTTGACCGGCCCTGCCCTTATCATTGCCTTTTTGTCCTGCCGCGGCATGACATTTGAAGTTCCCATGCTGTTTCGCTATCTGGCTTTTTGTTTGCTTGGCACGGCACTGGGTGCCGGTGTGAATGAAGATAGTTTGGAGCAAATTGGGCAATGGCCCGTGAGCCTCACCTTTTTGACCATCGGCATCGTTATCAATTTTTACCTGGCAAGCTTTGTCATGCGCCAAATATTCGGTTGCGACCGGGCCACGGCTGATTTGTCGTCAGTTCCTGGCCATCTTTCCCTGGTGGTCGCCATGTCCCTAGAGCGCAACACCGATGCCAAAATGATCACCATGATCCAATCCTTTCGCATTTTATCCCTCACCTTATTGGTGCCCGGGGCCGCCCTGATCCTTGGGCTTCCCACCGACGCCCAGCCTGAAGGTGATGCCATGTCCTATGGCGAAATCGCCATCTTGGTGCTTTTGGGTTTTGGTGCTGGCCTGATCTTGAAGCGCCTGGGTGGTCCAGCACCGATGTTGGTTGGGCCCATGATTGTTTCGACCATTTTCCATTTGGGCGGTTTTATTCCTGGCCGCATGCCCATGGAGGTCGTTGATGCAGCGATTTTGGTGATCGGTTGTCTCGCAGGCAGTCGGTTCACCCGCCTCACGCTTCGTGAATTGGCAACCTATGGCAAGGCCGCCGCCATGATCATCACCATTGCGGTGGGTTGCTCCATCGCCACAAGTTTGGCCACATTCTTCGCCACGGATATTCCCTTTCTGGCAAGCTTGGTGGCCTTCTCACCCGGTGGCCTGGAGGCCATGATTGCCATGGGAACCGCCGTGGGGGCTGACCCTGCCTATGTGGCAAGCCACCATTTGTATCGGTTGTTTTTGCTCACCGCCATGATAGCCTTTTTGATCAAAACAGACCCGAAACCCCAAAGCTGATCAGATATGGGCCACCGATTGGCGGATGGCATCAATATTGGCCTTATAGACGGATGGGTCTTCGGGCTTGCCACCACGAAACACCGCAGAGCCTGCCACCAGGGCTGTGGCACCTGCGGCGACACAGGCAGGCGCCGTCTCTGGGGTTACCCCACCATCCACCTCGATTTCGATGTCCCTGTCGCCGATCATGTCCTTGATGCGGGCGATTTTTTCGATCTGGGACGGGATGAAGGATTGGCCGCCAAAGCCTGGATTCACACTCATCAGAAGGATCAAATCCACCCGATCAAGCACATATTTGAGCACATCTTCCGACGTGGATGGGTTTAATGAAACGCCGGCCTTTTTGCCCAAGTTCCGGATTAATTGCAGGGATCGGTCAAGATGTGGTCCGGCTTCGGCATGGATGGTGATGATGTCAGAACCAGCATCGGCAAATGCCTCGATATAGGAATCCACTGGTGCAATCATGAGATGAACATCCATGATGGTTTTGACATGGGGCCGAAGGGCCTTCACCACAGCTGGGCCAATGGTGATGTTGGGCACATAATGGCCATCCATCACATCCACATGAACCCAATCGCAGCCAGCTTCTTCAATCGCCCGAACCTCTTCACCAAGCCTGGCGAAATCAGCTGACAGAATTGATGGGGAAATCTTTACCTCAGCCATTTGTCTTCCTTCTTTTGCATTTTTCGGGCTATTTCTTGGGCGCGGGTGGGTTGCCCGGGATGGGCATTCCCCTCAAGGCACGGCTGGTCCTCATATATTGTGGTGCATAGGCGACCTCTTGGCCCAATTGCTCGGCCGCATGCCACACCCATCTTGGGTTATACAAAAAACCACGGGCCAGCGCGACCATGTCCGCCTGACCGGTCCTGATGATGGATTCCGCTTGCCGCGCCTCGGTGATCTGACCCACCGCCATGGTCGGTAAGCCGGATGCTTGCTTAACTGCAGCGGCAAAACCAGTTTGGTAGCCAGGCCCAACCTCAATCTGCTGTGCTGGACTGTTGCCGCCGGAAGACACATCGACAAAATCACAACCATGTTTGGCCAATTCCACCGCAAGGATCTTGGATTCATCCAAATCCCAACTGGATGAGGCCACCCAATCGGTGGCCGAAAAGCGGGCACCAAGGGGCTTGTCCTTTGGCCATGCCGCACGCACCGCATCAAAACCCTCCAGGGGGAAACGCATGCGGTTTTCAAGCGAGCCGCCATATTGGTCATTGCGTCGGTTGGAAATTGGCGAGAGAAATTGGTGGAAAAGATAGCCATGGGCAAAATGCAACTCAATAAGGTCAAAACCAATATTGATGGAGCGCTTGGTGGCGTTCACAAAAGCCTGTTTGATGCGTTCCAGACCCTTCTCATCAAGCGCGTCGGGGCGATGCCAGCCATCGGCATAAGGTTCGGCCGAGGGCGCGACGGTCTGCCAACCCGCCTCATGGTCGGGTTGAAGGGGTTTGCCGCCCGCCCAGGGAAGGTCCGTGGATGCTTTTCGTCCGGCATGGGCCAATTGAATACCAATGGGCGCATTGCCGTAATTGCGGGCAAATTCCACCACACGGGCAAGGCCCTCTTCATTTTCGTCGGAATAAAGGCCTAGACAGCCTGCAGTAATGCGGCCCTCGGGCGTCACCCCTGTTGCCTCCATGATCAACAGGCCAAGGCCCGAAACCGCAAATTGGCCGATATGCATCAAATGCCAATCATTGGCTGTGCCGTCATGGGCAGAATACATGCACATGGGCGCCAAGACCGTGCGGTTGCGCAATTCTAGCCCCGCAAGTTTGATCGGTGAAAATAATTTGCTGTCCATGTTGTTCCCCACTGAATTTTTGTCATGGGTAACCTCGCTCAAGTGATGCCCATATGCAATAAGTGAGAATATGCCCTTTTGATGTGCAACAAAAACGTTTTCATGATGTTGTGAGGTCTGGTCAAAAGAGCTTTCTTCTGCGACCACTAACACACAAGCTTTTTGCCAATATCGAAAACATCTTAGGGGGAATAATGAAAAACACAGCCATCACGGCAATGCTAGCCATTGCCCTATCCACGGCGGTTTCTGCCGAAACCTTACGATGGGCCCGGGCCGGTGACTCGCTCACCTTGGACCCGCATGCCCAAAATGAAGGGCCAACCCACACCCTGGCCCATCAAATTTACGAGCCATTGGTCCATCGCGACATGGCTGGCAACATCGTACCTGCCCTGGCCACCAGCTGGGCGCCACTTGCCGACAACCCAAATGTTTGGCGCTTCAAGCTGCGCGAAAACGTGACCTTCCATGACGGCGCCGCCATGACCGCCGATGATGTGGTTTATTCGTTCAACCGTGCCATGAAGCCGACCTCTGGCATGAAGGAACTGCTTTCTTCCGTTAAAGAAGTGCGCAAGGTCGACGATTTGACCGTTGATTTTGAAACCAACGGGCCCAACCCACTATTGGTGAATAATTTTACCAACCTCTTTGTGATGGATTCCGACTGGGCGGAAAAAAACGACGCATCCAACCCACAAGATGTGGCCAATGGTGAGGTTAATTATGCAACCACCAACACCAATGGCACCGGTGCCTATCAATTGGTTTCCAGAAAGCAGGATGAAAAAACCGTCCTGAAGGCCCATGAAAATTATTGGGGTAAGGGCCAATTCCCATTGGAAGTAACCGAGGTGATCTACACACCGATTCAATCCTCAGCGACCCGTGTGGCCGCCCTGCTTTCCGGCGAAGTTGATTACATCCAGGATGTGCCGGTTCAGGATCTCGCGCGTGTTGCGGGCACCGATGGCCTGAAGGTGGTCAATGCGCCACAAAACCGGACCATATTCTTTGGCATGAACCAAGCTGCCGATGACCTCAAAACCGATAATGTGGAAGGCAAAAACCCATTGGCCGATGTCAATGTGCGCCGGGCCATGAACATGGCGATCAACCGGGAGGCCATCAAAAAAATCGTCATGCGTGAGCAATCACAGCCCACCGGCGTGATCATCCCACCATTTGTGAATGGTTGGACCGAAGCATTGGACAAAGTTCCTGCCACCGACATCGACATGGCCAAAAAGATGCTGGCCGATGCCGGTTATGGTGATGGTTTTGGCCTCACCCTCAACTGCCCGAACGACCGCTATGTCAATGACGAAGCCATTTGTCAGGCAGCTGTGGGCATGCTCGGTCAGATTGGTGTCAAGGTAACCTTGGATGCCAAACCAAAGGCCCAGCACTTCCCAATGATCAAAAACAAAACCACCGACTTCTACATGCTCGGTTGGGGTGTTCCGCCGTTCGATTCCCATTATGTGTTCAACTTCCTGGTCCACACCACCACCGACAAACGTGGCTCTTGGAACAACACCGGCTATTCCAATGCTGCAATCGATGAGATGATTGTGTCACTTGAATCAGAAACAGATCTGGGAAAGCGCGATGCAACCATCGCAAAAATCTGGGCGCAGGTTCAGGAAGATCAGCTTTACCTGCCAATCCACCACCAGATCCTGAATTGGGGCATGAAGGACAACATCAATTTTGATGTGCAGCCCGAAGACCAACCATTCTTCAAATACATGACCTACAAGAAGTAAGAGAAATTAAGACCATGGCTGGGAACAGCCATGGTCTTTTTGTTTGGAACGGACATATGGCGCTGATCATCATCCAAAGGCTTCTGCAATCAAGCCTTGTTCTGCTGTTGGTGGCCTTTGTGGCATTTTCCATGTTTCGTTTTGTGGGCGACCCGGTCGAAAACCTTCTCGGTCAGGAAGCCACCTTAGAAGATCGTGCCATTTTAACCGAACGGCTGGGCCTAAATGACCCACTTCCGGTGCAATATATTCGGTTTGTGGGCAAGGTTTTGTCCTGGGATTTTGGCGTCTCTTACCGCACCGGCGTGCCGGTGGCGGACATGATTTCTGAACGCTTGCCTGCCACCTTAGAGCTTGCCCTTATTTCGGCGATTTTTGCCATGGTGCTGGGCATCTCTTTGGGGGTCTATACCGCCATCAACCGACGCGGCTGGTTGGCAAATTTTGTGATGTCCACATCTCTGATTGGCGTGTCCCTACCAACATTCTTGATCGGCATTCTTCTCATCTGGGTGTTTTCCGTGGAGCTTGGTTGGTTGCCATCCTTCGGCCGTGGTGAAACAACAGATATTGGCGGTTGGGACACCGGGCTTTTGACCATCGAGGGCTTGAGGTCACTGGTTCTGCCGGCTGTAACCTTGGGGCTCTATCAGATGACCCTGATCATGCGCCTTGTTCGCTCAGAAATGCTCGAGGTGCTTCGGGAGGATTACATACGTTTTGCCTTTGCCCGGGGCCTGCACACCAAATCCATCCACCAGCGCCATGCCGTGCCCAACACGCTGCTTCCCGTGATCACCGTCGCAGGCCTTCAGCTGGGCTCCATCATCGCCTTTGCGATCATCACGGAATCGGTCTTTCAATGGCCTGGCATTGGCTTGATGTTCATCAATGCCGTCTATTTCGTGGATATCCCGGTGATGTCCGCCTATTTGATTTTGGTGGCCCTCATGTTTGTCACCATCAACCTCATTGTCGACATGGCCTATTTTGCCATCGACCCGCGTATTCGTTCCGGGGCGGGGGATGGCAAATAATGGGCAATTGGTGGCAGTCGGACCTCTTTTACTCCTACCGCACCAACCCGGTGGCGGTCATATCAAGCGTGGTTTTTGTGGTTCTGGGGCTGGCTGCTCTTTTTGCGCCCTGGATTTCTCCCACCAACCCCTTTGATGCAGGCAGCCTTAATTTGATGAATGGGTTTACGCCCCCCTTTTCTGCCAACCAATTCACCGGTGATTATTTTGTTCTTGGTACCGATGATCAGGGTAGGGATCTTGTCTCAGCCATGCTTTATGGCATGAGGATCTCCCTCATGGTTGGAATCCTGGCCGTGGGGCTCGCCATGGTTCTTGGCGTCACTTTAGGGCTTGTTGCAGGCTATCGTGGTGGCTGGGTTGATGCGGTGGTGATGCGCCTTGCTGACGTGCAGCTTACCTTTCCCTCCATCCTCATTGCCATGCTCGTGGCCGGCATTGCCCGGGGTTTGGTGCCCCCTGACCAGCGTGAAGGCATGGCCACGATCATCCTTATTCTTTCCATCGGCCTTTCCGACTGGGTGCAATTTGCCAGAACCGTACGCTCCTCCACCCTATTGGAAAAAGAAAAAGAATATGTGCAAGCAGCAAGGGTGTTGGGCCGAAGCCATCTTGCCATCATGTTTCGCCATATCCTGCCAGGCATCGTCAGCCCCGTTTTGGTCATCGCCACCATCTCTTTGGCACTGGCCATTATCGCTGAAGCGACGCTTTCCTTCCTTGGCGTGGGGGCACCACCCACCGAACCAAGCCTTGGAACCTTGATCCGGATTGGCCAGGACTTTCTGTTTGCCGGCGAATGGTGGATTTTGTTGTTTCCAGCCCTCACCCTTCTGCTCATCGCATTATCGGTCAATCTGTTGGGTGATTGGCTGCGTGATGCTTTAAACCCGAAGTTGAAATGACCCATTTGCTCGATATCAAAGACCTTCAGGTCACCTTTTCCAACCGCCATGGGGACCTTCGGGTGCTCGATGGGGTGTCCCTTCATGTTGGGCGTGGTGAGATCCTTGGCATCATTGGGGAATCCGGGGCCGGAAAATCCATGACCGGCAATGCCGTCATGGGGCTGCTGGAACCACCGGGCAAGATCACTAAGGGTGATATTCTTTTTGATGGTGTCTCCATCATCGGCAAGGCTGAAGGCTTACGTGGCAAACATATATCCATGATTTTTCAGGATCCCCTCACAAGCCTTAACCCACTAAAACGTGTGGGTGACATGCTCACCGAGACCATGCGCACCCACCTTCCCATTGGCAAAAGTGAAGCAGAAGAACGCGCCCGCGCATCCTTTGAGGAAGTGGGGCTCGACCCCAGCAGGCTGGATGCCTACCCCCATGAATTCTCCGGCGGGATGCGCCAACGCGTTGTGATTGCCCTGGCCCTGGCCGGTGAACCTGAACTATTAATTGCCGATGAACCCACCACCGCCCTTGATGTGTCGGTCCAGGCCCAAATCCTGGAATTGATCCGCAGCCTTTGTGAAAAGCGTGGTTTGGGCGTGATGTTGATCACCCATGATATTGGCGTGATTGCTAATAGCTGCGATCGTGTGGCGGTATTTTATGCTGGCCGGCCAGTGGAAATTGCCGGTGTCTCAGAATTATTGGCCCACCCAAAACACCCCTATAGCGAGGGCTTAATTGCTTCCATGCCCCGCATTGATGCCGACAGCCGGCATGAAATGCTGCGACAGATCGAAGGTTCCATGCCGGCGCTGAACAAATTGCCCAAGGGCTGCGCCTTTGCCCCGCGATGTCACAAGGTGATGGACAAATGCCTCGAACAACAGCCCATCATGCAATCTGGCCGTGCAGCCTGTTGGTTGGGGGAGGCCTGATGACCAACCTCGTCACCTGCAGCCATTTAACTTGCGT
>MDTB01155203.1_pt1 | contig 11082 bp, 10 predicted proteins | sample 811161 | NCBI WGS metagenome assembly MDTB01 (sample SAMN05326650, study PRJNA326480) | marine metagenome | isolation source: seawater | place: Mediterranean Sea | collected 2009
CCAACATCAAAACTTAAAACTGGTTGGCAATACCACCACTAGGTCATTTCCTTTTGACTCTGCAAATTTATTAGTTTTTGATGGAACAAACACTAATCGAATCACCACTGCTGTGCATAGTGATTTTCATTCTACCACTAATACAAATCTCACAATTGAAGGGTGGTATTACTTTGATACTTTCACAGCAGGAGGGCAACTATTTGATTTTCGGACTTCCTCAAATTCTTCTGCACCATTTCTGTGGGTTGACGATTCTGCGTTTGGAGGGACAAACAAATTAAGAGGGTATAATTGGCAGGGATCGACCGCTATTTACTCGACAAATGCTCTTTCTTTGAACACTTGGTATCACATGGTTTTTATAAAATCAGGAACAACTGGAAAAATCTATTTGAATGGCGTTGAAGAAATAAGCTGGAGTGATAATACCGGATTGGCTGGAGAGGGATTTGTAACTGTTGGAGCAAGATATGCTGCGATAAGCGGTAATTATTATGCAATGAACGGTTATGTTTCAAATTTTCGTGTGTCAAATACGATCAGATATGCAAATGCAGCAGCGGCTCTTGCCTATTACAATTCACCGTCTGCTTTTGCTTCAGATAGTTATACAAGTTTATTGATTAATTCTGGGCTTACAGATTCTAGTTCCAATTCTCATACAATTACGAATAATGGTGCTTCAGCCATTACCCAAAAATTTGCGGGGGTAAATCCAATTTATTCCGATGGGGCATCCGATTACATCCACCCTAAAACTAGTTCTATAAAGTTAGGATCTTCAGATTTTTGCATTGAAGGCTGGGTCTATTTGCTGACAAAAACAGGTAATGTAAGTCATAGTTTTGTTGATTTTCGTCCAACATCCTCAAATTACGGCGGCAATTCGGCTGATTGGAGTGGAACAGCGAATTATCCGGCGATGTTTTTTTCGAATTATAGCAGTGGATTTATTTTTAATATTTACGCTATGTCATCTATGTCAGCAGGATCATTTCTTGTCGAAAGTACGGATCGTGTTCAATATGAAACTTGGACTCATGTAGCGGCGGTTCGAGATGGAAATACATTAAAACTTTTTATAAATGGCACATTACAATCAGCGACAGCAACATACACGGCGGCTTTTAGGGATTCGGCTTACGAATTCCGGCCTAGATTGTTAGCCAGCGGCTATCATGGCGCAGGCGATCCAGCAGATTCAGGAAATCGATATAGCTTGAAAGGTTATGTTTCTGACGTTCAAATTTTGATTGGCACACCGAAATACACCGCAAATTTCAATGTTCCCACGGCAACTTTTTCAAAGGGTAGTCAATAATGGCACTCATACTTAAAAACAGGGTAGAAGAAACTACCAACACAACGGGTACTGCTGATGTTGTATTAGCTGGTGCTAAAAGTGGTATGCAGACATTTAGCTCAGTGATGGCTGACAATGATACGACATACTACAGTTTGGCAAACGGTACGACATGGGAACTTGGATTAGGTACATACAGTAGCGCTTCTAACCCCTATAGCACTGGTCTAGTTGACATGTCTCCAACCAACGCAACGATTTATTACTATCCTGATGGGACCTCAGGACTGTCCACGACTGAATCCCCGTATAGTGAAGCTGGCACTGGTTCAATGTATTTTTCGGCTACCAACACCAGCTATTTACTTTTTCCACTTGGTCATTTTCTTGGCAATTATACTGAATGGACGTTACAATTTTGGTTGAAACCGCTTGGTACTTTGACCACTGACGTTAACTTCCCCATTTTTCCGGAAGGAATGGACTCTTCAAATTATGGTTCCCTTGGCCCTTGGAATTTTAACTACTCCAGTGCTCTTTTCTCCTTTAGGGGCTATACTGCCACGTATTTTGGTTATAATAATCATTTTAATGTTAGTGGTCATGCCCCTGATGCAAACGCATGGAACCATTATGCCGTTACTAGGGACTCCAACGGACTCTACAGAATATTAAAAAACGGCTCGCCTTACGGCAATGGGACTGCGGATGGGCGCATGATGACTAGTTCATTCGGCTCTGGTAACATGCAGATGGGGAATAGCCCAACCATTGCTGCAAGTGGATCTGCCCCCCATAATTACTATATATCGGACTTCAGAATTACTAATGTAGTCGAATCCATTACTGCGGCTCCTACCGCACCGTTAGGCGTAGATTCTAACACCAAATTTTACCTTCCTTTTTTTACTGGTTGGCCTGTTCAAACTTTAGCTCGTACAACGGTACTTGAATCATCCGATTCCAGTAATGCAAAAGTAACTCTACCAACGGGGCCAACAGATGTTTTTATTGCATTACCCGCACAGAAAATAGTTTCTACAGATACAGCAAGTAGTGGGGGTGGTGTCACTACCCATGCAGACAATGCCGCACTAATTACGGCTGGTGCTTCTGCCACAAATGGTGATCTTGCATACGTTACTGGAACAGCCGCACTTTTTCTATATAACTCTGGCTGGTATAAAATTTCTGGAGTTAACCAAACCCCCACAATAAGTGCGCCGAATACAGATACAGTATTATTAACATCAGGTGTAACGCATACTGAAACGATCACAGCTACTGATCCTGATAATTTTGATACGTTGCAATATTCAACATCAATTGCCGGTGCTACAAATGCTGTAACTATTTCTCAGGGAACAGGCGCAAGTTCTAATGTATTCACATTTACAGCTACTACGATTTCTACAAACGGGGGAACAGCAACCGTCACTTATAATGTCACGGATGGTATTAATACCGCTCAGTTAATAAAACCATATTCAGTAGAATTTTCGATGAATCTTTTGAGACATTCAAGTGGTTTTACTGGCTCAACGGCAAGTGGGCTAAGTTGGAATTACGGAAGATTTGGTAGTGGTTCAGATTGGATTTACATGTATGCTGGAGGTTCATTTTCTGATTTCACTACCCCTTATACACAGTCGGGTGGCATGGCTGTTACTGCCACTGAAGAATCCTTTGATACTGCTGCAGCCATTTATACTTATAGCAAATATAACTTCAGCACAGGAGCCTTTGATTACAATAATGGAGAATATAATTTTCATCTTAGCAGGCTCGGTCATATAAACAGCACACCCGGAGTTTCGCTATGGACAAGAGTAAACGGAACCACAAGTGAACACGCCGCTGTCAATTTTGGAACTGATAATATTGCTGGAAATGGATTTCAGCTAGACACAGATTCAATCTGGTTTTCAATTCTTTGGATGCCAGATCCATATGATCACATTATATATTTAGGCTTGTCAGGTGAACAAAGCCCGTTTAAATTTCTTGCGGTTGACAAAGGCGTAGCCGCAAGATTTGTTTATGATCATACCGCAAATATAAACAACCGGGTAACAGTTTCATTGCATGGAGGTTCTTACTCCACAGGAACCAGTACTTCTGTAAATTTTCAAAATGTTGTAACACAAGTTTATAAAACAAACGCAACATGGAACAATGGGTATCCTTGGTATCGCATTGCAATTCGGGCAAAACTTGGGCGAGGCAGCAGAAGTTCTACAATAAAAGTACCCGTAGCCGTAGGCATTATGAGTTATAAAGATCCTAATGATTCAATTCACGACAATGGAAATTTTGCTAGATGGCAAGTTGCCAAATCAGCGACTGCCGAAGCAAGTTCTTATACCTATCACAATACCACAACATCAATTGTTGTCTAGTTTATGCTAGGCCATAGCCCACTAAGTACTGATGCGCTATCTGCCTCTGGCGTAGGTGCTGTTAGCGTATCTGTAAATGTTGCGTTTTCATCAGTTACCAATACTTTTGCAATCGCAGCAGCAGGTGGCTCTGGCGTAAGTATCGGCCTACCGAGTATTGCCAACCCTTCATTTGCCACAGCAATTGAAACCAACAACGCTCTTGATGTCAGTCTAGGACAAATACCAATAACTATTGGTTCGATAGCAACGGCATCTGGCGGGGCGTATACTTCTGTCTCATTGGCAGCAACCCCGGTCACAGGCTTTAGTATCACGGCACTGGGTGTGATCACCACAGCAGGCGTTGTGGTCGATGGATATCTGTCTGGGTCAACTGTAGCGAGAGTAAATAATAGTCAAACAGCTACGGTAACGACCAACAGCAGTGGTGAATTCTCTGGCCTTGATGGCACGGGTTCGATAAAAGTTACTGGTGGAACAGACATGGCTACCAATCAAACTTTTGATGGTATCTTTACCGCGCCTGATAATGGTACATATGTCGTTGTAACTCCTGTCAGCACTCTTATAGATGCGTTAGTAAATGGCGGTCATGTAGCTAACGTGACCCTTGCATCCTCAACAATACGAAATGCACTTAGCCTTCCTAATGTAAACCTATTAACTACAAACCCATTAACTGGAACGTATCCTGGTGGATCTACCTCTTCTTTTAATACGCTCCAACTTTTTAAAGCAAATCAAATGATCTCCAAGACTCTTCAGCTTGCCAGTGGTGGTAACTGATGAGTATTGTATTTGGTGCATTAGCAGAAGAACTTGCTAAAGAACTCAAAGCAGTTAACGATGGACAATCGTCTTTTAGCTTTACTAATGCCAGTTCTATAAATAGCTTCATTGTGGCTGCTAAAAGCAGTCTCATATCAGCCGGCACTCTGACTACTACACAAGCCGCAAATATTGATACGGCGGCGGGATCAACGATTCAGTCAATCAATACCTCTATACAAAATGCGACATCAACAAGCTATGCATCTGTTATAGCGCAGCCTGATATTTCGTTAGTAGATACGACGGCTTTCGCAGTATCTGTAGAAATAGGACAAGGGTCAGTTGCCGGTATTGCAATGCCTACTGTTTCTGTAGCGTCCTTTGCAACTACTACAGACGCTGTGTTTAATGAGTTTGTATACGATGTAATTGGCACGATGACAATTGGCTCCGTAGGTATAGGTTCTTACAACCTCAGAGCAGCCACTAATCCGAATGCATTCCCAGAAACAACTTTTGGTAATCTAATTGATGTCGGAGACATGCAGACTGGAACACTAGCTGTTCCAGAAACTATCCCTCCTGTATCTATTACACCATTCGATGTACCACATAGTGGATCTGTATCTGTAGATCTGCCAACCGTCAGTAACACAATCACAGGGTTAAATATTGTATCTAGTCTGGATACAGATTTGCCTCCGTCTTCTGTAACCGTATTTGCAACTTCAGTTACTGCCGATAGGGCTGCTTCTGTATCAGTTCCTTTTGGAGGTTCGGTATCTGTATCGCCTCTTTACTGGATCAATGTGCAGGGTGGCTGGTATAGCGTCACTGTTCCCATAGGTCTTACAGATGAAATAGAAATTTCATTTGGTACATCGACGCTTGATACTACAACACCCGCAGTCACTACCTCTATAGATGCCACCGCCTCTGCGTTTACAACAGGGGCAAGTTTCCCAATACTGACAAACCTTCAGCCACTTGCCGCATATCCTTACAATCTAGACGTACCACAAGTATCCCTGTGGCCTCCTATCGTTGCCGATGCACATGCACCGACGCAGACTGATTTTAACGGAACAGTCTCTGTCAACATGGCGCAAAGCGGTTATGTTGCCGATGATTATGTTGCCGATGATTATGTATCTGCCGCACAGTTTATAGAGATAACACCACCAGCAGTCGTTGCCCAGATCCCTGCTGATGTTATCCAAGTTGATTTACCTACCGTCAGTATCGCACCGCTTTTATCAGGTGCAATACAAACAGATTATGTTAAGTTTGATCCTGTCACAGTATCCATCGAAGCACATGTCTCACAAATTGACTTTGCGCCTGTCACAAATCTTTTAAGTACTGGCGGCAACCCTTCAGACATTGATCTCCCTGCGGTTACAGTTACTCCTATAACAGTCAATGCACGTTCAGTATCCATACCGGCTATCTCTGTTACGTCCATTACTGCAAGTGCGTTAGATACCGATTTTACACCAGTAACAGTAACCGCTTTTGCTTCTGATACAGTAAACATTGATCTGCCATCGATCACTCATACGTTTGCCTCTGATACCGCAAACATCACACTGCCCACAGTATCCACTTCTATCGCTGTCGATGCACATGACCAGGATATGCCTAGCGTATCTGTCACGCCAATGGCAGTTGGAAGTCAAGGTAAATTTGTAGCAGAAGTAGACTTCCTTGCTATTCGTACCTCTCTCGTACCTTTTGATGGGGGCGTAACAACATTTGATTCTCCAGATGTATCTGTTTCACCTATGCTGGGAGGCGTAGGAGGTATTGGTCTAGTTGATCTGCCTTCTATTGGAACAGATATCGTCGGTGCTGCTACTGGGGTTACTGATTCAACAGCAGTACAACGTAGCGTTGGGTTGCCTTATGTAACTACAGTTCTGCGATATGGATTTCCGCAGGGGGATTTCAGTTCTGTTACTGTAAATTCTCCAACGGCTAAATTCACGACTAACGCTTTTGGTGACGCAGAAGCAGATTTTATAGTTCGCCAAGATACGGTGACATTTAACGTCACAGTACAAAACAATAAATTTTATATTGATGGAGTGGAAGCACCTAAATTAGATATGCAGGTTGGAACAACCTATATATTTAATACCGCTCCAGGCTATCCGATGGCTTTTTCTCAGTCACCAGATGGAGCTCAATATACCTCCTCAAGTATAAGCGGTCTTGGCTACCAGTTAATCTTTACGCCAACTTCATATGATCCGTCTACACTTTATTATTATGGTGTGTTTGATAGTGGGTTTGGTGGTGAGATATCCATAGCACCCGTTCTATATGACAACGTAGAAGTTACCGCACCTGTCACTGAAATTTCAGTAGGCGTTAAAAACATCATTGGATTTTATTTCAATGAGATTAATTCGATTGAAGTCGGTGCTGGAGGGGGAAGTGGAACAGATCTCGGCATAGTACAAGCGTCCATTGAAGCTGGTGCAGGCACACGTCAGTATCTTGATCTGCCAAGTGTCGATGCTAATACTGTAGTCCCGGGGTTAAGTTCTGTAGCAACGCCTAGTTTTGATCCGGTTGGTGTATCGGCCTTTATCTCTGCCTATTCCAATGAAGCGACAGTAAATGCTGGCACAGTTAGCATTTCCTCTATAGAGGTTATGCCTGTCATTAATAAAGAGAAGATGGTATCTCTTCAGGACAATACGATTTCTCTTTCGATTGGAGTTGGCACAAGCGTAAGTACTGGCGTAAACGTAGGGTCTATCTCAATCACAGACCCAGCGGTTACAGCAACTGGAGTGCTATCGCCAAATACCAGTATTAATTTTTCAATCGTACAGATTGATCAGAGTGCTATTAACAGGGTTAGTGCAGATGCAGGAGGTGCAGTCACCAGCGTAGCATATCAAAACTATCCATTTACTCTCAGTCAGATTAGCGGTGTACCGACATGACGGTGTTGTTTAACCACATTATAGAGGGAGCTCCCGGGGTCACACAGAAGTGGCTAGTACAATGTGTCGGCACACAGGGTAATTATTGGGCGCCTTGGTGGGGCGGCAGCAATATCCTTCTGCACAGTTTCAATGCCACTGGGGAAGGGCTAAATGTATATCCGATTACCGCAAACACCGATAGGTCTGTCGCTACTGTGGGATCACTTGCATCATCTATTTCTCTGCCTCCAATATGGCTTGCAGCGGGACTTACTACTTTCCCAACATCAAATACAATTCATGTTCCTACTAATAATCGTTCTTATAAATATGAAATAGATTTAGTTACTGGGGCTATCACACTGACATCAAGCAGTGGGGGCGATGGATACCAGACTAATGGTTTAATCGCAGGGACTGTAAATCATACGGTTACTTTTAGCGATCCTATAGGTACAAATTTAGCAGCTTCTATTTATCCAAGAAAAGTATTTGCTTCACCTTTTGCCGTGTCAAATACAGCAGGGCTTGGTTTTGATGCAACGTATCCATCTGTTCCTAATCCAACGCCACCAAGCGTAAGTGTTAACGTCAATGTTAGTCGTGACATAACTTTACCTAGTATTGGTATCGCATTAGCGGCAGCAGTTAAGGTTGATGGAGCTAGAACAGTAGATCTGCCAACCGTGACATCCACCCCAATGGGATTGACAATAGCGGGAAGGGCGGCGAGTTTTGTTGATATACCGCCAGTTGCGGTTACCTCGCTTGCTGCACAGGCGATATCTTCTTACGTCAATGTCGATTTCCCTTCTGTAGTTACAGTCGATCCAGTGGCGGCACTGATAGGTCAGGTCGCACCCTCGCTTCCAGAGATTGGGGTCACGCTTAATGCAAGCGTTGCTACAGACGCACGAGTATCGTTTGGGATAGAAGTGTTTGACATTGTACCTATGACTGCTGCCCCAGAGTATAGTTATGTTGTAGGCGTACCTTTGCCGACAATCGCCTCTCCTGTTGTCGTTCCAGAAGTAGATAGTTCAGCAGGATCTGATTTTAATCCGATAACAATCTCCTTTGATCCTGCGCCTGTCAGTACACAGAGTATCAACGATCCGACAGTCACAGCCGTCTACAGTAGTCCATTTGGTATTACTGTTAACAATGATTATCTCGCTTCTGTATCAATTCCTACGATAGGTAACCCAAATATAGGCGTACTTGTTGGCGTAGGAGGACAGGCTGAATTCACCTCACAAATAGGAGTCGCAATTGAAGTCGGCATAAGTCGAGTTGTGCGTCCTAGTTTCACTACTACGGCAGTAACTCCACTTGCGGGATTTGCTTATGAACTACCCCAACCTGACCCAAAAAGAGTTATAATAGTTAGTACAGATATTCGGGATAGTACTATTCCACAGGAGGTGTCTGATATTGAGGGTGAGGAGTCACCCATAGTGACTGTCCTTAAAGACAATCGTGTCATTGAGGTCATGTAATGGATATTTTTAAGAAAACTCCTGAAGCATCTTTGGATTACAGTTTTGATTGGTCAAGCTGGCTTGACACAGACACTAGTGAGACTGTGACCACTTCAGTATGGACTGTTCCCAGTGAACTTAGCCAACCCTATGCCGCTACTAATACAGGCACACGCACAACAGTGTGGCTTGCATCAGGTATAAAAGGCAGAACGTACACCATCAAAAATACAATAACTACAACGAACAGTGCGTCCACTAATAGAAGTGATTCCCGCATATTCAAAATCAAAGTAGGAGATCGATAATGCTACAGATGCTAATCGGACCTATTGCCAATCTCGCAGGCACGTGGCTCGAAGGAAAGGTAGAACGGCAGAAAGCTAAAACTGAGATGGTTGTTTCTGAGCGAAAAATGGCTGCTCAGATAAATCTCAAGAAAGCCAACGCAGATATCGATTGGGACATGATTGCATTAGAAAATCAACGCAACTCATGGCGTGATGAATTTTTAACAATTTTACTGAGCATACCGATTATCCTTTGTTTTATACCCGGTTTTGAAGAAACCGTGAGCAAAGGTTTTGAAAATATGGAGAAACTGCCTAACTGGTTTCAGATTGCTTTTCTTGGATCAGTTGCAAGTGCATTCGGCTTAAGGGGTCTACAACAATTTTGGAGTAAGAAAAAATGAGTGAAGGTCAAGATTACATCATAGGTTGGGATCATTTTTCACTTGAGGAGATGCAGTGTTCTCACACAGGCGAGTGCAAAATGGACAGTGAGTTTATGCAGTTATTGCATAAACTGCGTGAAGCATACGCCAAGCCTATGATTATTAGCAGTGGTTATAGAAGCCCATCACATCCAGTAGAAGCACGAAAGAAAAGTGATAAAGGTTCACACTGCCAAGGGCGCGCCGTAGATGTGGTGTGTCATGGCACAGATGCGTTCAATCTTATTCATGCCGCTATCCATTCTGGTATCACAAGGATTGGGGTTGCCCAGAAAGGAGCGATATCTAGTCGCTACTTACATCTGGATAACATAGAAACTGGGAAACCATCTCCTTGGATCTGGAGTTACTAATGGAAACATTTTTTCTCCCAGTTGTCATCATGGCGAACTTTGCGATAGCACCTAATTTTGATGTTTGGATTTATCCAAAGCAATTTAAAAGTGGAGAAGAATGCGTTGAGTTTGCAAGGGCTAATCAAAATGAACTTTTTCACCAAGCAACCATTGCTTATGAATTTAAAGTACCTCCACAAACCCTTTTATGTTTCAGCAATGACAAATTAAAAGACATGGATATAAAACCTAACCTTTATTCAACGGATACCCAAGCAAAAAAGGAAGATACAGCAATATGAGTAAACATTTTTTACCTGATCCCAATTGTTCTCATTTGTCTAAAGCAGTATTTCGTAAAGACCCAACGCTTGACAGAACACATACGGAAGAGATGGAGGAGTATCTCATGGAGTCTGTGCATGGCGTAAAACAATGGGTGCGCGTGTCTGTTAATAATTTACCATTTGTAAAAACAAAACATGTTGGCTGAATTAACGATTGCACTAACTGCCTTTGAGGTTTTAGAGAAGGCAATTAGTGCTGGTTCGACAAGTTTTGCGGCGATGGGTAGCACCGTTGACAAGCTGTTTGACGCTGAATATAAAATTAAAAAGCAAGTTGAAGATGAGAAATCCAAAGTGTGGGGCGACGTATCTGAATGGGAAAGTTTTCAAGCTCAAGAAGAGATCGCTCGTAAGCACCGAGAATTTCGTGAGGTGTGCATTTATTCTGGGCGACCGAACCTATACACAGATTTTTTGACCTTTAGAGCACAAAACAAACGCAGACGAGATGAACAGATCAAAGAGCAAAACAAGGCGCACAACCAGCAGGTGGCAAATCTTGAAAAAATTGCAACGACTTTTTGGATGATGCTGGGTGGAGCGGCAGTCACCGCTTTTTTCATTTTTTTAATTAGTAAGATTTTTTTCTGATGAATGAAATTTTGGAACCACTACTGACCATCGCTGGTGCTGGTCTTTTAGTTGTTGTCAGTTTTACAAAATTGGCAAGTGAAACAACGAATCTTAGGAGAGAATTGAATGATGTAAAAAAGGAACTTGATGAGTCTGTTGATAGGATCAGTGACAATTTTATTAGCAGTGTCA
>MDTB01007058.1_pt1 | contig 11081 bp, 7 predicted proteins | sample 811161 | NCBI WGS metagenome assembly MDTB01 (sample SAMN05326650, study PRJNA326480) | marine metagenome | isolation source: seawater | place: Mediterranean Sea | collected 2009
CGCACTCGTTTCACTTCTGACCCATGCGGGTGTTGAGCCGTTGCAGCTCTCGGGTGAAGGCTGCTGTGGTGCGCTGCAATATCATATGAGTGACCACGAAGGAGGGCGGCGTCGCATGCGCCAACTGCTGGATCGTCTGGACCCTCTGCTGGATGAGGTTGATGCGGTCATTTCGTCTGCCAGTGGGTGTGGTGTCACGCTCAAGGAGTATCCGCAGCATATGAAAGACGACGAGGTCTATTCCCATAAGTCGAAGCGGCTGTCGGCGAAGCTGATGGATGCTGCTGAGTTTGTAGATTCGCTGACACCGCTGTCGTGTGAACCTGCAACGGTCGCGGTTCATACACCCTGTACGCTTCAACATGGACAGGGGATCAATGGCATGATCGAACGGATACTGACCCGTTGGGGAATGACGGTCGTACCGGTACGCGAAAGCCACCTGTGTTGTGGATCGGCAGGCAGTTATTCGATTATGCAGCCAGAGTTGTCCTCACAACTGAGAGACAACAAGGTCAGTGCACTGCGAGCGGCACAGGCGGACTACCATGTGACGGCGAATGTGGGTTGCCAGTTACACCTCGACGACCTGGAACGGCGTCAGCTGACTGATCGTCGCGGTCGATCGAAAGCGTCTGTTGAAGAACGTCGAGGTGATCAGGATCGTCGTGATCCGACGACGGTGCAGCCGACGCCCACGCCGATCAGGCACTGGCTGGAATTTCTGGCAGGACAGGTCGGCTGATCGTCTCGATCAGTTGACTGGCTTTCTGTGTTCAGGTAATAAGCTGGTCCGCTTTCTCAAACAGCCACCACAGTAGACCCTTCTGTGCATGCTTGCGATTGGCCGCCTGTTCAAAGATTACACTGCGTGGATCACGCACGAGACCCGGAGAGATCTCAAAATCTGCGTGGATAGGCATGTCATGCATGATTTTGCAGGACTTGCCCGCCAGCAGTGTCTCGTTCAACTGGTACGGTAACATCTTCTCCAGGGTCACCTTATTCTCTGCTTTCCGACTCGGATCGTTGAAGTACTGCATATCGATCCACGTATCGGTATAGACAAAGTCCGCTTCCGCAACGGCACTGTTGATGTCCGTGGTGTGGCTGATATTGGCAGATGACCGTATCGTCTCCTGGACGTCGGCATCTGCGCTTTCACCCTGATCGTCGTGATCCGGTGTGGCGAGGATCAGCTTGGTGCCGAGTCGCTCACAGATCAGCACCAGAGAATTGGACACATTGTTTTGCACACCTGCATAGACGAGTGTCACCTGCTCAAGTGGCTTGTCGGTATATTCCTGAATGGTGAAAAGGTCGGTGAGTGCCTGGCAGGGATGAAATTTCTCACAACACCCGTTGATGACCGGTACCTGGCTGGCTGACACGATGGTTTTGATGTCTTCATGGTGGAGCAGTCGAGCCATGATGCAGTCGACGTTGCGTGACATGTATTCGATTTCGTAAGCAACGTCGGTCAGTACGAAGTTTGAAGCGTTCCAGTCGATGAAGATGGCGTAGCCGCCGAGTTCCGTCATACCTGCTTCGAACGATATCCGTGTGCGGGTGCTCGTTTTCTGGAACAACATTCCGAGCGTCTGCTGTGGCAAAAGGGACGTGTAGTCTCTCGGGTTCTGTTTGATCCTGTGCGATCGTTCCAGGATATCCACGATATCATCACTGGACAGATGCTTCAGATTGGGCAGGTGGATCATCGCAGCCTCCTGTGCCGCAAATGCCATAGGTGCCCAGAGGGTTCCTTTGGCGCCGGATTCAACCCTTTGTCCCCAAGGAAAGGTAGGGAGGGTACTTCCCGAAAAAGCGGCCGAAATTAGCGGAAAAGGCGGGTAAGTGCAACAATGCCGCGGCAAATCAACGTTGAGGAACGCACATGTGCGGTCGCTTCAATATCATCAGCGATCCTTTGACCCAATTGATCTTGGAGATTACAGGGCAGACATTCCACGTGGAGACGTTCTACAACATCGCGCCAACTGAAACCGTTGAAGTGCTGCGCCTGGGAGACGGTGGCTGGTCGCTGACACCCATGCGCTGGTGGCTTGTCCCATGGTGGAGTGATGGCCCATCCAACAAATACAGCATGTTCAACGCCAAGTCAGAGACGTTGACGAGGAGTCGCGCATTTGCTGAGGCGTATGAGCAGCGACGTTGTGTCGTTCCTGCCAGCAGTTACTACGAGTGGCAGAAGGATGAACAAGGGAAGCGCGTGCCATATATGATCACACCCGTCGGTCAGAATGGTTTCGCATTTGCTGGTCTGTGGGAACATTGGCGAGATCGTGAAACCGTGATTGAGTCGTGCACCATTGTGACCACCGCTGCGCCTTCAGGCATGGACTTTCTGCACAGTCGTATCCCGGTACATCTGTCACTATCTGAGATTTCGGGATGGCTGGACATCGATACGCCCAAAGATGAACTGCGCGAATTGATGTCATCCCAGGTCAGGTATCCGCTCGCGATCACGCCTGTTTCCACCTTTGTAAACAATGCGAGAAACAAGGATCCACGTTGTATTGAGCCCACTGGCGAGACCCGCATTGTGTCCTCTGAAACCTGATCCATCGCTGACGCCCGCCCGCTACCAAAACCCCCTCTTTCATGTGACACTTCTATCAGTTCTGGCCTTTGGAAATACCCTATGAGCGAGCAATCACTCGACCTCGTGACTGCAGTGCGGACAGGGATGCTGATCGCCTTTCACGCTGAACGACGACCTGACAAACCCGCTGTGATCTCCGAATTTGGCAGTCGCACGTTTGCAGAACTGAATGCGCGCTGTAATCAACTGGTGCGGAGCCTTCGTGAGGCGGGTCTGGGAGTTGATGATTCGGTAGCAATGCTGATGACCAATCGACCCGAGTTTCTGGAAGTGTTCTTCGCGTGCGCTCGTGCAGGATTTCGAGTGACGCCGATCAACTGGCACCTGACAGGCGACAACGCGTCGTACATCGTGGGCAATTGTGAAGCCAAAGCGTTCATCGCAGACGCACGTTGTGAGAAGGCCGCGATCGATGCGCTCATAGACAATCCCGGGGTAGAGATTGCGCTGGCAACCGGGGGTTCGATCAAGGGCTTTTCTGACTACGACGAATCGCTGGGAAAGCACAGCGGTGACAACATTCCCGATCCGGTGTCGGGCACTCAGATGCTGTATACCTCAGGGACGACAGGACGTCCCAAGGGTGTCTACCGGCCGCGGGAGCAACCGGCGGCCGCATCACCCACACCCACACCCGATCTATCCGACGAACGACAAGAGGCGCGGCAGGAACAGCCGTCTGCGCCACGAAACCAGTCCCAGGCACAGAACCAGGGCCAGAGTGCCGCCGCCTACAATCCTGAGACGGATCTGTGCCTGTGTACCGGTCCCGCATATCACGCCGCACCGCTGGCCTTCAATATCAACTCACCCCTGATACAAGGTGTGGGTACTGTCCTTATGGACAAGTGGGACGCGGAAGAGACGCTTCGATTGATCACAGAACATGGCGTCACCCACACGCACATGGTCGCAACGATGTTCCATCGCCTTCTGGGACTGCCGGAAAATGTCAGGGCGAAGTACGACGTCAGCGGCTTACGGTTTGTGCTGCATGGCGCCGCCCCATGCCCGGTCCATGTGAAACACGCCATGATGGAATGGTTGGGGCCGGTGATTCACGAGTACTACGCGGCGACCGAGGGTGGTGGCGGATTCTTTATCGGTCCACAGGAATGGCTTCAGAAGCCCGGGAGCGTTGGCAAAACGCCCGCAACAGCTGATAACCGAATACTGGATGATGATGGTAACGAGTTGCCAGCCGGTGAAGTGGGTACGATCTATTTTCGTGCACCGGTGACACGGTTCGAATACTTCAAGGACCCGGAAAAAACAGGCAAGAGCTATCGGGGTGAATACTTCACACTGGGTGATATGGGCTATTTTGACGAGGATGGTTATCTCTTCCTCACGGGACGAAACGCAGAGACGATCATCTCTGGTGGCGTGAATATCTATCCACAGGAGACCGACGATGTCCTGTTGCAGCATCCGGCTGTCTCTGACTGCTGCACCGTGGGTATTCCGAATGATGAATGGGGTGAAGAGGTCAGATCGGTGGTGATGCTGAACGACGGTTTTGAACCCGATCAATCGCTGGTTGATGAGCTCATTGCCTTTACACGAGAACAGTTACCCGCATTCAAGTGTCCACGCACACTGGACTTTGTGGATGACCTGCCACGGCTTCCTTCCGGCAAAATACAACGTCGCGTTGTTCGTGAACCCTACTGGGCGGGGCGAGAGAAGCAGATATGAAATTGATCGAGCAGGGTCCTTCTATTTTCCATCAGACGATCTGTCAGTGCGGCGTCGTATGCCTCGGGGTGGTGGCGTTATTGTCCGGGGCATCTGCGTTTGCGGCGAGTACCGAAGCAACCTACGGCACGCGGGGAATGGTGGTGTCCCGGTCGGTCCATGCCTCCGCCGCAGGTGTCCAGATCATGAAGGACGGAGGTAATGCCATCGACGCGGCGGTCGCCACCGGGTTCGCATTGGCGGTAACGTACCCGTCCGCCGGAAACATCGGTGGCGGTGGTTTCGCGGTCGTTCGTCTGACAGATGGTTCCGTGGTGACTCTTGATCATCGAGAACGTGCGCCACTGACGGCGACTGAAGACATGTACCTCGATGAAAACGGTGACGTTATCTCTGGTCTGTCGACTCGCAGCCATAAGGCCGCAGGTGTACCTGGGTCCGTCGATGGTCTGCTGAGGCTGCTGGAAACCCATGGCACGATGTCGCGCTCCGAGGTGATGGCGCCAGCCATTCGTCTGGCGCGTCGAGGTTTCCCACTCGACCACGATCTGGTCCGTCAGTTCACGCGCGTGCTGCCGTCAATGGCATCGTATCCGGCATCTGTTGCGAAGTTCTCCAGGGAAGGAACGCCCTATGAGGTCGGAGATATCTGGCGGCAGCCAGATCTTGCGAAGGTCCTTAGGCGAATTGCGCGCGACGATCGTGAAGGGTTCTATGCAGGAGAGGTTGCAAGAAAGATCGTGTCCGAGATGAAAGAGGGTAATGGGGACATCAGCCTCGCTGATCTACGCGACTACAAGTCCATCTGGCGCGATCCGGTTCACGGCAGCTATCGCGGGTATGAGATCTGGGGTATGGGGCCGCCTTCTTCCGGCGGGGTGCTCGTGGTCCAGATGCTGAACATGCTCGAGCCGCACAACTTGAAGGAGATGGGTTGGGGCAGTGCCGCTTCGGTTCATCACATTGTAGAAGCGGCGCGCCGGGCGTATGCAGACCGCGCAGAACATCTGGGGGATCCGGACTTTGTCGATATACCCATCCCCGAGTTGGTTTCGAAGGACTATGCGCTCAGTCGATTTGCAGGTTTTGATGTCGAGGCTGCAAGTGATTCTGATGCGATTGGACCCGGTTTGACCGACCTGCCGCGCGAGAGCCGTGAGACCACACATTTTTCCGTTGCGGATGGTGACGGCAACCTGGTCTCTCTGACCACGACTTTGAACAGCGGTTACGGGAACAAGATCGTAGTCCCGGGCACCGGTATTCTGCTCAACAATGAAATGAATGATTTTTCGATCAAACCCAATACACCGAACCAGTATGAACTGATCGGGCGTGAAGCGAATGCGATAGGACCGGGTAAACGGATGCTCAGCTCGATGTCACCGACGATTGTCACGAAAGACGGTGCACCGGTATTGGCGACCGGTTCGCCAGGTGGTTCCACCATTATCATGACGACGCTCCAGGTGTTGATCAATGTGATTGACCACGGTATGCCCATTGAGGATGCGGTCGCGCAGCCACGAATTCATCACCAGTGGCGTCCCGAGCGCGTCACCCACGAGCGCTACGCCTTGTCGAAGGAGACACGTGACGTCCTTGAAGCGATGGGCCATGAGCTGCGCGCGTCAAGATGGGGGAGGGGTATCGGCGATGCGAACAGTATTGAAATCAGGGACGGTATACTGAGAGGCACAAAGGACCCGCGCGCAGTGGGCGCCGCCATTGGATATTGAGAACACGAGGCCCCTAAAACAAACCTCGAAGAGAAAGGATTTCGTTGATGACACTCGAGTGCTTTAAGGCCTATGACATTCGCGGCCGCGTGCCGGACCAGTTGAATGAAGACGTGGCCTATGCCATCGGGCTTGCTTATGCCCGTTTTCTGAACCCCAGGAAGGTGGTGGTTGGACACGATATTCGACTATGCAGTCCGGATCTGACAGATCAACTGGTTGAGGGACTTAACGACGCGGGAGTGGATGTTGTTCACATCGGGCAGTGTGGCACTGAGGAGATCTATTTCGCGACCGAGCATTTCAAGATGGATGGTGGCATTGTTGTCACTGCCAGCCACAACCCGAAAGACTACAACGGCATGGAACTGGTGCGAGAGGAGTCAAAACCGATCAGTGGTGATACGGGGCTCAATGACATCAGGGAAATGGCGGAGGAATGGTTGTCCGGAGATAGGAAGCGTGGTTCTACCGGCACCAGGGGTACGCTCTCCCAGCTTGCTCATCGTGATGACTATCTGGATCGGCTGATGAGTCACGTGAACCTGGAGATGGTGAAACCCCTCCGTATTGTGGTCAATGCTGGTAACGGTGCCGCGGGACCTGTGCTCGATGGTCTGGCAAAACGATTGCCTTTTAAGTTCATTCGTCTGCACCACGAACCGGACGGCAGTTTTCCGCACGGTGTGCCCAATCCTCTACTGGTTGAGAATCGCAAACCGACGGCGGATGCGATCCTGCAAAACAAGGCTGATCTGGGTATTGCGTGGGACGGTGATTTTGATCGCTGCTTCTTCTTTGACGAGAACGCCCGCTTTATCGAGGGATACTATATCGTGGGATTGCTGGCTGAAGCGTTCCTGCAACGTAACGAGGGTGCTGCCGTTGTGCATGATCCGCGACTGACGTGGAATACGGTCGATATTGTGAATGCGACAGGAGGGCGCGCCGTGATGAGCAAGACCGGGCACGCTTTCATCAAGGAAAGAATGCGTCTTGAGAATGCGGTGTATGGTGGTGAGATGAGTGCGCATCACTACTTTCGAGACTTCGCATACTGCGACAGCGGCATGGTGCCATGGTTGCTGGTGACTCAGTTGATGTCGGACAAAGACCTCTCAATGGCACAGCTAGTGGATGAGCGGATGGCACTGTTTCCGGCAAGCGGTGAGATCAATCGCCGTGTGGATGATGCTGCGGCGGTGCTTACAGCGATCGAATCCCGGTTTCAGGGTGACGCAGAATCAGTGGATCACACGGACGGACTCTCGATGGTGATGGGAGACTGGCGATTCAACGTCAGAATGTCGAATACAGAACCTGTGGTTCGTCTGAATGTAGAGTCCCGCGGTGATGAAACGTTGATGCAGGCGAAGACACAGCAGGTCCTGGCGCTGTTGGGCGGCGAGCCTGCATGAGCTGGATCGGTAAGCTCCTGGGTGGCGGGCTTGGCCTCGTCGTTGGTGGTCCCCTTGGGGCAGTACTCGGTGTGGTCATTGGCCATCACGCCATCGACAATAACGAGTCGATCACTTTTGATGCTGTCGAGACTCGTCAGAGTGTCTACTTCACGGCCGTGTTTTCGCTACTGGGAAAGGTCGCGAAAGCCGATGGTCTGGTCACGAAGGAAGAGATCGCTCTGGTCGAACAGGTGATGGCCAGCAATCCTGCGTTCACTCCAGAGGTGCGGACGCTTGCGATTGAGATCTTCAATGCGGCACGTGATGATGAAACAGACTACCTGGACTATGCGGTCCAACTGCGGGATACGTTTGGCAACGCGCCGCCGGTTCTCGCATCTATTCTGCATATACTGACCTCTGTGGCCCATGCGGATGGACACCTGCATGACATTGAACGTGAGATGCTTGGCAATATTGCGAGCGTATTCGGGATGCAATATCGCGACGCCGCTGGTGCGACCCGCGACAATGAACTGGCGAAGTCTTACGCGCTTCTGAACTCAGAACCGGGCGATACACTAGCAGTGATCAAACGTCGGTACCGGAAACTTGCCATGGAGTATCACCCGGACCGGGTGCAGTCTCAGGGCCTGTCACCAGAATTTGCCAAAGATGCGGAAGATCGTTTCAAGGACATCCAGTACGCCTGGGACGTGCTGGAGAAGGAACTCGCCTAGTTGTTTCGTCTCTCCTGGAGTTTTAGGGGAGAGAGACTACTGTGCTGATCCCCAGCGGCGCTCGTTGTCGACGCGTTCTGCCGTTCGTGTGGACAGTGAAAGAATGTCCAGGAGCACGTTGCCAGCCGCGCGGATGTAGACATCCGGGGGTGGTGTCTCCTCTTCGGTGATCGACTCATCCACTGTTGCGACCTCCGTGGTCTCCGTGTCCACCGCCTCTTCACCGTCTGAATCCGGAGTCGCGTTCGCTAGGATGGCCGCAGCCGTATCCTGCTCTCCGGCGACCACCTCGGTTTGGGTGTCGTCCGATGAGTCTGAAGATGATGAGAGCTCATCCAGCGAATCGATTTCAGGCAATCCCTGAGCCACGCGTTTCCGGTTTTCAAGCGACAGCCAGAACTGGTTGTTGTCTTCTTTCTCGCTGAGCCGGGTTTCCTTGTTCAGAGAAATCGCCTCGCGATTTGAGAGTTCATGGCGGTAGGCCACTGCATCGGCAACGTACTGGTATTCTGGATCTACCGACACCCGCTTGTTGTGTCGGGTCGTTAGTTCCGGGATCAGTTCTCCGATCTTGCCATGAGGGCGATAGATCGTAGAAGGAATCTCGGCGTAGGGGAGTGAATCCTCAAGCGTGTTCTCGCCGACAAGTTCGAGGTTATATCGTGATGGATAGACGATATCGGGGATGACGCCACGATGCTGCACGGACTCACCATTGATGCGGTAGAACATGGCCTGAGTCACTTTCAGCTGACCGTGATTCAACGCGAGCAGTTGTTGAACGCTGCCTTTGCCGAACGTCTGGGATCCGAGCACAACCCCCCGACCGTAGTCCTGGATGGCGCCGGCGAAAATCTCGGAAGCGGAGGCACTTCCACGGTTCACGAGTACCGCCAGCGGGCCGTCGTAGGCTGTCATGATATCAGTGTCCCGATAGATCATGATCTCGTCCTGGCGCTGATCGCGAACCTGCACCGTTGGACCATATTCTATGAAGAGACCAACCATTGTGCGTGCCTCATCGAGACCGCCACCGGTATTGTCACGAAGATCGATGATGATCCCTGATACGTCTTCATCTTCCAGTTCAGTGAGCAGGCGACGTACATCCCGGGTGGTACTGCGGAAGTCTGCTTCGCCTCGCGCGTAGGCTGCGAGGTCGACGTAGAAAGCGGGAACGTCAATCACACCGATTTTGTGCGTTGCCCCGAATTGTTCTATTTCGATGACCTCGGATTTCGCGGACTGATCCTCGAGCTTGACTGTATTCCGGGTGATCTGTACGACCTGGGTTCCATCGGTATCCGCAGAACGGACCTGGAGCCGCACGACAGTGTTTTTCGGTCCGCGAATCAGATCCCCCACCTCATCAAGGCGCCAGCCGATGACGTCGGTGATATCTCCTGATGCACCCTGGCCCACACCCACGATGAGATCATTTGGCTCGAGAACGTCGGCCTTATCTGCGGGGCCTTCCGGTACCAGTGACACCACCTTGGTGTAGTCGTCTTCACGTACTAGCACCGCGCCGATGCCTTCCAGTGACAGGCGCATCTCGATGTTGAAGTTCTCCGAGTTGCGCGGCGAAAAGTAGACGGTGTGGGGGTCATAGATTTTGGTGAACGAGTTCATGAACACCTGGAAGACATCTTCGGCGTTGGTCTGCAAGCGCCGACTCAGACGGTTGTTCACCCGCTTGACGATGAGTTCAAGGATTTCCTCATTGGGTTTGTCCGTCAGCATGAGATTCAGGATTTCCGACTTGAGGCGTCGTCGCCAGAGATCATCCATTTCGGCCTGTGTGGTCGCCCAGGGTGCGTCTTCCCGGTCCAATTCGAGAGATTCATCAACCGAAAAGTCGAACTGATCGAGCCCCTCATCATTGAGCAGCTTGAGGGTGTTTTCGAACTGATTGATGGCGCGTTCCTGGTACCGATTGAAAATCGCAAAAGCTGGCATCAGGTTCCCGGCATGCAGTGCATTATCGAGGCGGGACCGATACTTCTCGAACTCATCGATATCGCTGGCAAGAAAGTAGCTACGTGCGGGATCCAATTCGTTGAGATAGCGGTCGAGTACGCGAGACGATACCGCATCATCGAGAACCAGGTTCAGATAGTGGCGCCTGGTCAGGGCGTCGACGATGTTCCTTGCGGTGCCGCTGTGGACAGGTGCCGGTAAAAGCGCGTCCCGGATGATCGGCTCCGGCGCGATACCAACGTTGGCGGTGGCCGCAGCACAGGTGAACACAAGCGCCGTCAGCAGTCCCGCGGACAAACCGGGCAAACCGGCACCGGGGACGACCGCCGTTGGCGTTGTCGTGATGAGAGTCCGCGTCATGATAATCCTTGGGTCTGGTTCTTGTTGTATCGGCTGCGAGGTCCGGTCACTTTATTGGCACCATATCTGCCCTGTGATCTCTTCCTTTCTATATCGAGACCGCCTTCGCCGTCAGTCCTGACTTAGATTCCCAGCACTGGTGAAGTTCAACAACAGTTCAACGACAAACGTCACTTGCCATCAGCAGAGTTTAGTCAACCCGTGGGCCAATGCCCACCAACAGACACAAGCCCTCGGAGCCATATGCTCGAGATTACCTGCTACAAAGACAGTGCCCCTATGGTTTCAGATGCCCGTAGGGTCTCCCTGCCGGGCTGCACCCGCACAATGACGTGACGTGTGCCATAATGCCGGCGTTGAAGATCAGCGGGCGAGGAATAATGGTAGAGTACTTTAAAAACAGTATGTTGGCGATGATTCTTGTCGTCCAGTCTACCTATGCCAGTGACCATGAGGCAAGCCCCGCATCAGCGCAGGCTACACCGATCCATTCAGCAGAAAGTGCGACTGGAATGACTGGAGAATCTTCCACCAGCGA
>MDTB01025784.1_pt1 | contig 11081 bp, 8 predicted proteins | sample 811161 | NCBI WGS metagenome assembly MDTB01 (sample SAMN05326650, study PRJNA326480) | marine metagenome | isolation source: seawater | place: Mediterranean Sea | collected 2009
ATATTCTTTAATTAAATTATTATTTTATTTATTTAAATAAATTGAAAATTGACCACTTCCACGCGGCAACCGCAAGCACAAACCCCACCAAAACGTATATATAAATTTGATTGTATGGATATCCAGCATCTCCAAATTCTTTATTTATTATACCAACTGTAATTAATGCCCAAACGCAAAACCAGAGAATTTTATATTTGCCTGCATATTTTTTAAATAATGGCATTCCAGTTCCTTTAAAAGCTGGCATTACAAATAAATGTAAAAATAAATAAGCTACTTGTGTTACATAATTTAAACCACCAATGAATGGCATAAAAATAAATCCTAGTATAATCAACATAAATAAGCCTAAAAATATATTATTATCATAAAACATACTATATACAGTCATAATTGGTATTATTTGACAAGCTAAAGCAAATAAAACAACTACCATGAAAAGAGAAGGGGCAGTAAAAAATATGGCTAATTCCTTCCAATCAAATTTTTCCTTAGGTTCATCGTCACCTTCTTTTTCTAATAATGGTTTCTTTTCTTCATCTGAATTTCCCCCGAACATTTTCCCCATAGCCTTTTTCATGGCCGCTTTTTTTAAAGCTTGTTTTGCGTTGCCTGCGTTTTTTAATTTTTTTAAATCAGAGAATGCTTTCATATCTTTTTCACTCATGCCTAATTTTTTAGCACCTAATGCTTTTACATTTTGTAATTTTTTCGCACCTAATGCTTTAGCAGCTTTAGCCGCGTCTTTAGCATCATCCATATTTTTTATATTTTTAACTTTATCAACTACTTCTGATGATGTTGGAGTATCATCCTGTTTAGCTTCATTTTCTTCTTTAAGTAAATCAGGATAAAATACCCCTTTTACAAAAAAACACCACCAATTATACATATAACGTAAAGTTGTCCATGAAGTTACCTGCATAGTTCCAATAAAATTTTGAAACATATTGTCACTATTTTTCCAATTATAAGGTATGCCATAATTTTTTGTTGAAATTATAGAAGTTTCTTCTGGGTCAGATTTTTTTTTATCATATGGGGAAACATCTGGATCAAATGGCATGTCAAAATTAGAATTTTCTTTTGTGTGTTTAATAACATCAAGAATTTGCGTTAAGCCAAAAATACTTCCAAAAATAATAAAGAATGCTAAAGCCGAATCAGTTGCAACTCTTCCAAGTCTATTAGCAATAGGCCTATTTCGTGCTTTTTCTTTGACTTTTTTTTCTTTGACTTTTTCCTTTTTTGCTGCTTGTTTATCTCTTAATTTTTTATCTTTTAGTTCTTCTTTTATTATACCGGTCATTGCTGGATTTCGCCGCCGTCTTATCATTATATACATAAATAAAATATTTAAATTTAGGAGTTATAATCAAAATTATATATATAAATTATATAAATGATAGCTGAAATATTTTTGGAATTTTTTGTTTCGTCTTATAAAACTGTGAAAGATCTTATTACTAAAATGTTGCCACTTTTTCTTATAATTGCTTTATTATTCACATTAGCTCACGCTTATTTTGATTTAAAAATTTTATTTAATGTTAGTAGTCTACGAGATTTCTTTTAAAAAATAATATTTATTGTTATTATATATATGAAATTAATAACAATATTAACAAATATAATACATAAAACTACAAAATTTATCAAACCATTCGTACCTATCATATTATTATTAACAGTTTTATTGATAATATTACATTTGTTTTTTAATAACTTAAATTTAAATAATGATGAAGGATTTGTTAATCATAAACAACGAGTATTTGAAAGTAATAAATTTCAACAGATAACTTTACCAAATATAAAAAATTATGATATTGAATTAGCTATCCCTGCCGGTCAAATATTACATTCTACTGTTCAAGGTAATTGGGGAATATCAACTGATGCTAATAATGAAGGTATGACAATGGGTGTATATAGAGACGGGTATTCAGCAGATGGTTCTATATTTAAAGGGAAACATGGAAAACTATATAAAAGAATGTTAGAACAAGGTCCGTATGTATTAAAATATGAAGTTAGAAATGGTAAAGATGTTAAAATATATGTAAATAATAAAAAAATTCACGATTTAAAGGACCAAGCAGTTCCATCCGGAGAATTAAAAGTAATTGGAACTAATTATCATAATTATAATCATGAAGCTAAAAATACCGGAAGAGGTAGAAGAGAAATAGATTATATAAAATTTATACCAAAAGAAATGAAAGAAGGATTTATAGGAGTTAGAAAAAATTTATGGAGTGATTGGGAAGGTATGGAAAATTTAAATATATCTAAATCACAAATAAATGAAGCAATGAAAGTAGTTAAAGATAATCCTGAAATTGTTAAAGAAATTGGTTCTCTTGTTATGGAACAAATGAACAATCATAAATCTAAATCTAATAATTCTCATCCTCAATTACAAAAAAATTTAATGGCTGTATTAAATAATAGTGGTTTAGGTAATATGCCAGAATTATCATTAAAAGAAGGTATGAGTATTACAGGACAATCTAATACTCAAAACAATGTTAATAGAGTTTTACATAAAAACGAATTATGTGGACCTGCAAAAAATCTCCTTTCGGATAGTGAATATAAATATAAAAAAGGTTATGCATGTTCTGGGAGAACTATTGGAGATTATGATTTAGATAAAAATGACTGCGTTGATAAATGTAAAGAAACAAACTCTTGTAAATGTGTTACTTATTTTCCACAAAAAAATAGAAATAAATGTAGATTAGAAACAGGAGTTAAAGCAACTTTTAGAGGAACCTCCGCACCTTATTTAGCTCATTCTTTAGCTGATAATGAAGGTATTGGTACAGAATATCCAAAATGCATTGAAGAATGTAATGATAATAAGGGTTGTAATGCAATACGATGGAGGGAAAAAAATAAACGATGTGATTTATTGAGTAAATGTGATACCAAAATTACAAAAGAAGGATGGAATACTATGACCTTTATGGCAAAAGATCCTAAAATCCAAAGAACACCACCTCCACCACCAAATCCAAATCCATCACCAAATGATACAGTTCATATTAACAAAGATGATTATAAAAAACAATTACAAATGAAAGCTGAATTGAAAGATTATTTTAAAAAAAATGAGAAGATTAGCAAAAAAAAAATGATGGAAATTGGTAATAAATATAAACCTGATGATTTAACAACTGTTAAAGAAAAAATATTTTTGAAATATGTTGATATGGTATTTGCAAAAGGTGCTATTAATAGATCAACCGCTGAACAACTAATGGGTGGTTCTTTAACAGATGGACCAAAAGAAAAAAATAAATTTTTTAGAAAACCGGGACCTGATAAACCTCATAAAAAACTTCAAAAAGGAGCATTTGAACATGCTGTTGAAGCAGCTACAAAACAATTAGGAAAAATTAGAGAAGGATTTTTAGCTTAATTTATAGATGTTATAAAAATATATTATAACATTTATATATATTAATGAATGGAAAAATTAAAATATTGTTATTCACGGTTGTTATTTTAGCTATAATATGTTTTAATAATTATAAGAAAATTATGGAAGGATTTTCCTATTCATCTGGTGGTGGTGACGGTCCAGCTGGAAATTTGTGTCATGGTGATTGTGATTACGATGCTGATAGACATAACGGATGTCAGGGACTTTTAAAATGTTATCAACGTAGTAGTTGGCAAGCTGTTCCTGGGTGTAGTGGTGGTTGGTCACGCCATGGTTGGGATTATTGTTACAATCCCGAAGTAGATTATACAAAATATAATATTGCAAGTGGTTGGACAACTATTTCAAATTTTTGGGATATGGAAGAAATGTCTACCAATTGTGGTGCCAAATCATGTAAAACTTACACAATCACTATGCCTGCTGATTTGGGAGATGATGCTGAAATTCATTATGATGTAAAAGCTAAAGATCAAGGTTGGGGAAATCATACTTGGTGTGATATTTATTTAGTTAATAAAAGTAGAAATATTACCAAACATATAAAACGTGCGGGACATCAAAGACACACAAAACATCATACTGGATGGGTTAATGTTAGACCTTTTGTAGCAGCAGGAGACAATGTTTATTTATATTATAGGTCTTCTGCTTGGTGGAGTGGTCACACAACTCATTGGTATCATATTAAAAATATACATTTTAAATATAAAAAGAAAACTTTTAAAGCGGGAATGGGTGCAACTGGTTCAACTGGTCCCAAAGGTAATACTGGAGCTAAAGGTAATACTGGAGCCACTGGAGCTAGAGGTCATAGAGGTCATAGAGGTCATAGAGGTCATAGAGGTCATACTGGTTCTAGAGGTAGCACTGGTTCTAGAGGTAGCACTGGTTCTAGAGGTCCTAGAGGTCATAGAGGTCCACAAGGTCCGAGGGGATCAGCTAGTACTAAAGGAGATAGAGGTCCTAGAGGTCATAGAGGTCATAGAGGTAGCACTGGTTCTAGAGGTCCTAGAGGTCATAGAGGTTATACTGGTGCCGCCGGTAGGCATGGTCGGCACGGGGAATCCGCAGAAGACCCTAGTATATTTAATGCACCTTTTGGAACTACTGTAGGTACAAGAAGGACATCAAATGGAAGAACTGGAAATGAATCCCTAATTGATCAAAAACATTGGAATTGTCCTAGCTCATCTCATTATGTTGAATTTAAGGTAGAACCAAATAAATTGTGGAAAGGTTTTGTTATACAGGGTTCTTCAACACAAGATAAATGGGTTAAACAAGTTGTTGTACAATATACAACAAATGGGTCCTCGTATACAACTTTAAATACTTATGGAGGAAGTACAGATGCTAAAAGTAAAAAATATATTAGTTTCCCTAATTGGGCTAAAAAATATAAACTGTTTAAAGGATTTAGATTTTATCCTAGAATTCCGGGTTATTCTGGTAGTAATAATAATTCATTGCCATTTAGAGTTGGATTGTGGCAAGATCCCGGTCTTAAATTTATGGGTGTTCCCGGTGCTCAGGGACCTAAAGGTGATAAAGGAGTAGCTGGAAGAACTATAACTGGACCTAAGGGGGCGAGAGGTGCTCAAGGTCCACGGGGTAATCAAGGAAAAAGTATACAGGGTCCAAGGGGTATTACGGGTCAAACAGGGAAAAAAGGAGAAGCAGGAACTGGATTACAACAAAAACAATTCCAGTTTGGAGGTAGATATATAGCTGGAGATTATGTTTTTGCTAGAAGCAATGCTAATCCTGATTGGACGAGTAAACCTACGTGGAAAGATTTCAGACAAAATTTATTAGATCAGGGTGTAGGTTTAAGAAACGCCTCAGGTGATTCTGATACTTTAAGTATTGATATAACAACTCATAAACATTTATACGAAGTTGTTCAAAATAGGGTAACATACACATGGGCAAATATAGCAAGAGGTTATGTATGGCCTATTTCATCAGGAGGTATTACTACAAATGTTTATATATTTCAAAGTGCTTATAATTCACCAAATTTTAGTCAGTGGAAGAAGATGTTTTTAGATAAAGAAGCAACGTCTATGTGGATCGCAAAAGGTAATTTCAGTGCATATAATGAACCTAGAAATGACTCAGATAATTGGACAGAATTTAAAGCACCTAGAGGTGCTACTGGTAAAACAGGAGCGGTGGGTAAAAAAGGAGAAGAGGGAGATAAAGGTGACAAAGGTATAAAGGGTATTCAGGGTAACCAGGGAGACAAAGGTAATACAGGAGATAAAGGGGACGAAGGTGATCAGGGCCCACAGGGTGACCAGGGTAACCAGGGAGACAAAGGTGATAAAGGTGTTCGCGGCTTGACTGGTTTACAGGGTCCTAAAGGGGATAAGGGAGAACGTGGAGAGAGAGCAGATGTAAAACAATATATATTAGTTAATGAAGGAATTCCTGATATGGGTATTAAAGCACTGGAATGTGAGAAATACGCAAAAACATTAGGTTCGCCTTATGCTTTGATAAATGATATGAATGCTCCTAGTGGTTGTTTTGCTTCCGACCCGGGAGATGGTTCAAATCATATGAAATTTAATAAAGCAACAACTACGAAACCATGTGGAACTAGATTTGGAAGTGGAAGAGCTCAATGTCTACACGAACAACCATATACATTAGTAAAAACATATAATAAAGAATGGGATTTAATTAGACAAGGACCAGCAGATTTATCAGTAACTAAAGAAGAATGTAAAAGGTACGCGGATATTAATGCTTTACAAATGAAAATTCAAGATACTATGTATGCTCCACCGGGATGTTATAGAGAAAGAAAAAGTAATAGACGTCCACAAACTATTGACCCACTAACAGGAAAAGCAAAACCAATACCAGCTGGATGTCCAACAACAGGTTTATGTAATACAGCTGGTGGAGCTGCCGGTTTGGGAGGAAATAAATTATATTTAGACCAAATATATTGGAACGATACAATGACAGATGGTGTAGATTGTGGATTAATTGGAAAAGTATGTGTTCAAAAAAATCCAATGTTTAAGGATAATAGTGTAAATAGAAATACAGCAGCTATAAATGCAAAATTATTAGAACAAAGGAGAAAAATGGAACTTCAACGAAGACGATTAAATCAAATGCAAAGAGAGATGAATAAATCAGAAGATGATAGTAATAAATGGAAAAAGAAAATTCAAATAACTCAGAAAGAGAATAAATTGAGAGGTCAAGGACAATTAATAGCAGATGTTGCTGCTGCCGAACAACAGATGGGGAGACATCAAGGAGAAGTTACAGGATTTTGGAAAGTAGAAGGATTAAAGAATGAAAAAAAATATAGAAGACCATCATTATTTACTTTTGATTGGGTAACAAATTTATTTGGAGGAAAAAAAGAAGGTATGGAAAATGAATTACCTGAAGATGGAGAAGCCGAAGCACCTCCAGTAGAAGCAGGAGCAGAAAATATGGAGAAAAAAATGAAATCATTTGAAAAAAAATTAAATAATCACTTTCAAAACACTGGTAATGATGGTATTCCTGCCACAAGATTACATAATTTAATGATAGAATTAGAATTTCCTGATGGAATGGTAGACCAACACAATTATGTATCAATGGGTAATAAAATGATAACAAAAGGTGAAATTACTGATAAATTTAGTATTAATTTTAGTTCAAGTTCAAATTCTGCTTCAGGATTGGGACAGGGAGCTGGATCAAACATATCAGACGCAGAAGCGCCTTTAACAGGACCAAGTGCTAATGAAGATACTACGGGTAGTGGACCAGCATCAGTGCCTCAACCAACATCATCAATGGCAACATCAAAATGTATAAAAGGTTGTGCCAAAGCTACAAAATTACACGCAGATTGTAGTAAAGATGTTATAAGACAAGTTGTAGATGGACAAGATAAATATTTTAGAATGTGTAGTCAAATTTGTTTACCTAGAGACCATCCGAAATATGTGAATTATGATAAAAGTGGTCCCGATTTACCATTTAATCCAGTTGAACACGGGTGTAGAAGCACACAAGCACATTGTGTAAAAAATTGTTCAAAAAGTATGATAGAAACAGATGAAACTGGTGGTGAATTGAAAGTAGGTAAGAAAGTTGCTAATTATACAAAATCTAAGATATTTTCTGTAAAAGATACTACAAACATGTTTGGTCAAAATGACAATCGTTTAGGTGGATCAAAAACAGCATATAAAAAGAATTATAAACCTAGAAATCCAAACAAACAAGGTTCTTTTGTTGATAGTGATTCAATATGGGCGTTTAGACCATAAATAAAATATTTTATTTATATTTATATATGAATACAAATAAAGTAGCTAATATGGAAAACCAAAAGTGTGCCAAAGGATGTGTAGCTCCTTCTAAAATAAATGATGCATATTGTAGAAAAGAAATAATAAAACAAGTAACAGATGGAAAAATAAAATATTTTAGATTGTGTGATAAAATATGTAGAGATAGAAATGATCCAAAATATGTAAATTATGATACCAGCGGCGATGGCAGTGATTATCACCCACTTGAACATGGTTGTAGAAATACAGAAGCTCATTGTGTAGGTAATTGTAATAAAGTTTTACTAGAAGTAAGAGAAAATGGAACAGACATAAAAGCAAAACAACACGATTACAGAAATGCAGCGAAAGTTCCTCAATATAATCAATCAAAAATATATACTCAAAAAAGAACAACAAATATGTTTGGAGAGATACCAAGACAAGCTTATAGATTTAATTATAGACCAGAAAATCCTGAACCATCCGTTGGACCTGTTCATACTAATTCAATGTGGGGAATGAAATTATAATTTAATTATTTTAAATAATTTCATTTATCTTAGCTCTTTCAAATATAGATCTGGGAGAGAATTCTTTTTTATATTTTTCTAATATATTATCAGCTTTTTTCTGTCTATCTTGTAGAGGCATTTTTATAAAATTATTATATTCTTTATGACAGTTATTTGTAAAAGTGACATAATCTTTAAATATATTTTCATCTAATGTGTCACATTTTTCTGATATAATTAAACAACCAGCACTTAATAATTGAGAAAAACGAAGACCTTCAGCACATAAGCATTTATTATGTTTGTGTAAATTTAAAAATATAGAACCTTTTGGCTTTTCTATAATATATTTATCAAAATCCGGTTGATTCCAAATATTAAAAATATGAATTAATTTATCCCGAAACTTATTTTTCATGGCTTTATATTGTGGTCTCCAATGTGTATCTCCAAAAAATATAATATTGCTATTTTTTTGCTGACTTAATTTTTTTGAAAGTAAATATCCCGGAGGGACATATCTTATTTTACGTGGTTTTTTTTCCTTTTTAATAAGTGCTTTTCTAATTTTATAAACATTTCTTAATGAATAATCCCATATTTCATTTGCATTAAAATTCCATCGTTTATTTTCATTCCATGGTTCTGTTTGATAATATATTGTATATATATTTTTCTTCTTTAATTGGTTCCACGGAACTCTTTCTGCATGATATTCTCCAATCCATATAAATATACTATTTGGTTTTATTATATCCCATTTATAAAATTTTACTCTTTCATCAATATATTTTTCATTAACTAGATTTTTAAATCCTTCAACTAATGTTTTTCTAGCAGGAGCATACATCCAACTTAATTTATTACCTCCCCACCCATCACCGTGCCAAATATAAACATTCTTCATTAATTATCTAATATAAAATTTTTAATAGAATTATAATAATTTTCTAGGTAATCAATAATAAAATTTTTAATTATATTATCTATTTCCATGTTTTTTTCACATAAATTATCAATCAATTTCATATAATTTAAATATATATATTTGTTTAAATTATATTTATTTATCTTGCATTCATTAATCCAACTCTACCACCTTGAAAAATTAATACATTATAACGTTCTTCAAAAACACGCAAATCAAAATTATATTGATTAATTTGACCGGGACTTTTACGAAATCCTATAGGATTATTACTAGTATCACAAATATAATCTACAACAGTTCCAACTGGGTCAATAGGTGGTTCAATAGTATTAAATTCAAACATAACAGATGGAAATCTATTTACATTCATTCCACCAGAAGGTTGATATTGTTTTCTACTATTTTCTAAAGCAAAATTATAACAATATAATCCATCTTTTGCGTTACCTTGAGTTCTATTATATTTTTCTACATAATTAAAAACTTCCTGTTGTAAAACGTTTTCTCTATAAACACCACCCATTAATATACCTAAATTAATTAAAATATCTTTTTGATTAACATCATACATTCCTATAGTTCCAGTAATATGATAGTTATTTGGATTAGGAATTTCTTCATTATCAAGTAATGGTAAAGTATCATCAATAGTCTGAGGTATTACATTATTATATGCCCAGTTAGTGTAATTAGACCATTCATTACGTTCTTTAGCGTCACTTCTCCTAAATCGCCACATAAAATTAGCTATTAAATCCTTACTTTCCATTTCAACAATTTTACTGCCCGCAACACCTAGATGGTCATAAGTATAACATTGTTTAATTAATAATTTATGCTCATTTTGAGCAAATACCCTACGTTCTTCTTGACCTAAAAATATATAAGTAGCTGTTAAATGAATATCAGCATTCCAATCATTACGAGTTGTATCATACAAATCTTGAGTAGCTAATAAATCTCTAGGTGCTTGTAAAAAATGCCACATTTGTTCATCAATATTATTAGGATTAGGTCTTATTCTATAACTTAAACCAGTTCCATCTCTAATATCATGAACATTATTAATTGTATATAAATCAACAACAGGCACTAAAGTTATTTTAATAGATATTTCTTGATATTGTAATGAAACTAAAGGTAATGACATTTTGCTGGAATCACAAAAAAAAGCATCTAAGGGAATATATATTTTTCTAGTACGTATAGATGGTTGTACCCCAGTATCATCTATATACATTGAATGTGGGTAAATATTTACATTTCCATTCGCAGAACCAGGATCATTAAGTTCTTCTATATTTCCAGTCATTTTATTCCATAATTTTTTTTTTGCCTCATTATAATCTCTTTGAACTAAACAAGATAAATATTCTCCAGGATATCTAGCCAATGAAGTTCCTCCACTATGAACTTCCACTTCTTGTATCATATTTGAACCTAATTCTTCTATCCATTTAAACTCATATGGAATTAATTTATTTCCAGCATATGTTCCAGCACTGTCATAATAAAAAGGACTATAAATATTTGGTAATGTAACACATAAATAAGTATCATGTAATAATTCAGCATATCGTGGAATTTTAAAATTAAATATTGTAGGAGTTGTTAAATTTAATACACGACTACCCTGATAATCTATTCTAAATCTTTGTAATCCAAAATTGGTGCATTTTGTATATGTAGCTTTAAAATAAGTTTTTTTTGGATTGCCATTTAAAATTAAATTTTCTTTTCCATAAGTTGTTAAATTCATTAATCCACCTGGCATCTTTTAATATATTAATACAAATTATTTTAATATATTTAATAGTTAATAAATATAAATTTTAGGATTATTATAAACATTTTAATATTTTATTTATATATATGAGTAAAAT
>MDTB01078520.1_pt1 | contig 11080 bp, 9 predicted proteins | sample 811161 | NCBI WGS metagenome assembly MDTB01 (sample SAMN05326650, study PRJNA326480) | marine metagenome | isolation source: seawater | place: Mediterranean Sea | collected 2009
CCTGTATATTTTGAAAAGAAAATTAAAGTTACTTTCTTGTTATTACATGAAACTGCTATTCTATATGGAACTTTTTTATTAAAATAGTTTTGATAATGTTTTATCACTTTTACTTTAATAATAATATTAGTTGTGTATTCAATTTTTTCTAAATCACAAAAAACTTTGGCAGACAGAATCTTTTTTGGCTTAAAAAAAAGCAAATCTATTATTTGTTTTCCTATATGTTCTTCAAATAAAGAGTTTTTTTTAGTATTATTGCTTAATATATTTAATTTCTCAAATAAAAATTCTATGGAAGAGTTTTGCATATCTATAGATATATATGTTAAAACAAAAAAATGAAAAAGTATAAAAATAAACTAAAGTATAGATCATGGCATCGAGGAACAAAAGAGGCTGATTTATTTTTAGGAAAGTTTTTTGATATGCATGTATCTAAAATGACAGAAGAAGACCTTGTTTTATACGAACAATTTCTTAATTTATTAGATGATAATGATCTTCTCTACATAGTTAAAGGTGAGAAAGACTGGGACCCTATTTTTCCTTCAAAGATAGTTAGTCTAATAGAAGAGTTTATAAAAAGTGAAAATATTAGATAAAGTTAAAAATAACAGTAATGTTAAATATTTCTCCAATGTTAATAAAGGAATAAAGCCTTTTTTAATAGATGAATTACAGGAGGAATATAAGCAAAAGAAAATATTAGTAATTTTAGATAACAATAATGAAATTAATTATTATTTTAACTTATTTAAAGGGTATTTTAAAAAAAATAATATTCTCAAATTTCCATCTTGGGACAATAAGCCCTATGAAGAAGTATCTCCTAGTCAAAATATATTAAATGAAAGATTTAAAACCTTTAATTTTGGACAAAATAAACAAATAGAAAATGATTCTTTATTAATTCTTACCAATATTGATGCATTTTTACAAATGGTTCCCACTAGGAAGTCTTTAGGAGAAGATAATTTTTATTTAAACACAAAAGATAATTTTAGCTTGGAACAGCTTAATAAACGCCTTAATGATATAGGATACGAGAAAGTAAGTGTTGTACTAGAGCCATATGAATATGCAGTCAGAGGTGGCATTCTAGATATTTGGCCAATAGGTGCAGAAAACCCAAGAAGAATAGATTTCTTTGGAAATAAAGTAGAAAGTATTAAAAGCTTCAATCCGATTTCTCAAATATCAATAAAAGACTTTAATAGCATATTTATCTCACACTCCTTGGAGTCTCCACGCAGTAAAAAATACAATCAAAGTTTTACTGAAAATTATAGAACTCTCTTTGGGCCTTCAGCAAGCGATCAACTATTTATTCATAAACTAAAAAATGGGATAAGAGCAGATGGTATAGAGAATTGGTTGCCACTATTTTATTCTAATAAATTATGTAATATAGTAGATTTTTTTAACATAGAAATAATATTTTCAGATGATAATTTTTTACAAAAAGCTAAAGAAAAAATTAAAATTATATTAAATTTATATTCTGAGAATAAAAAATTAAATGAATTAGATAATGAAAATGTTAATTGTTCTGTACATCCTAATACTTTTTATTTGTCTTATAAACAACTGGAAAATATTTATAAAAGTAGATCTTTTAAAGAGTTTTCATATTTTTCACAGAAAAGCTCAAATGCATCTTTAGATATAGCATGTAAACAAAACCTTGAGTTTCACAATGTTAGTTCCTCAAATGAAGAAGTAATTAATAGATTAAGCTCTGTAATAAATAATAACATAGGAAATAAAAAAATTATTATTACATATTCAGAGGGGGAAGAGAAAAAAAAAGCTCTAAATTTAGTAAAAAAATTATCATTAAAAAATTTAAGAGAAAATATATCTTCTATTAATGAGGCTATGGGTGATTTTGATTCCTTAGATTTGATTGACATACCTTTGCAAGAGGGATTTGAACTCCCTTTGCTTAAAGTAATAACTTTAAGTGAGATATTTAAGACAAAAAAATATATAAAAGTAAAAAAAGTTAGAAATAACTTAATAGATATAGCCGAACTGCATATTAATGACCTTGTAGTTCACTTTCAGCATGGAATAGGAAGATATTTAGGGCTTAAAACAATTAAAATAAATAATAGCCCGCATGATTGTTTAATTATAGAGTACCTAGATAATTCAAAATTATATGTGCCTGTAGAAGACATTAGGTTGGTTTCTAAGTTTGGTGATTCTAAGGGATTGGTTAGTCTAGACAAGTTGGGGGCAAGTAATTGGATAAAAAGAAGAACTTCTGTAAAAAAGAAAATTAGAGATTTGGCTAATAATTTAATTGCCTTAGCAGCAAAAAGAGCAGTCATTAAAGGACAAAAATTTTCTATAGACTACAACAAGCTAGAAAGTTTTTCAAAGGGCTTTAACTTTGAGGAAACCGAAGACCAATTAGCAACATTAGAAGAAGTATATAGAGACCTATCTTCAGGAAGATTAATGGATAGATTAGTGTGTGGAGATGTTGGGTTTGGCAAGACAGAAATAGCTCTTAGAGCAACATCAATTGTAGCAGACAATAAATATAATGTATTGCTTATAGCTCCTACTACGCTGCTTGCAAGACAGCATTTTGATACTTTTAAAAAAAGATTTAATAACATTGAAAATGTTGAGGTAATTGATAGAAATACAAAAAAGCAAAGTAGAAAAAATATTATTGATTGTTTTGTACAAAAAGAAATAAAAATTCTTATTTCAACTCATGCAATTTTTTCAGCAAATTTAAGTCAAGCAAGCATAGGGTTAGTAATAATTGATGAAGAACAAAGGTTTGGTGTTTCCCATAAAGAAAAAATTAAAAAAATTAAAAATAATGTGCATTTATTAACATTAACAGCTACGCCTATTCCGAGAACCTTGCATATGTCATTATTAGGTATTAAGGACTTAAGTTTAATAAAAACACCTCCAGTTGATAGAAAGTCTATAGAAACAAAAGTAATTAAATTTGATAAAATAATAATCAAAAATGCCATTTTTAATGAAAAAAAAAGGTCAGGACAAATTTATTTGATAGTCCCTAAAGTAAAAGATATTCAAGCTATACATAAAAGAATAATCTCTATTTATCCAAAGTTAAGAATAGGTATAGCCCATGGCAAACTAATTCCTAAAGAACTTGAGATTGTCATGGATAACTTTTACAATTATAAGATAGATTTATTAATTTCTACTACTATTGTTGAAGCAGGGTTAGATATTCCAAGAGCAAATACCTTATTAGTTTATAAATCTGATTATTTTGGGTTAGCACAACTTCATCAATTAAGGGGCAGAATTGGTAGGAGTGATAAAAAAGCTTATGCTTACTTTACTTTAGAAAATAATAATATTTCAGGCAATGCTGTTAGAAGATTAAAGGCATTACAGACAATGGATGCATTAGGTGCAGGAATGCAACTAGCTAATTATGATCTTGATATAAGAGGGGCAGGAAATTTACTGGGAGAAGAACAATCAGGACAAATAACCCAGGTAGGTATAGAAATGTATCAAAGGCTATTAAAAGAGTGTATCAATGATATAAAAAATATGGACAATAATAGTCATGCTGAAGAAATAGAGGTTTCCATTAAATTACCCATATTGATACCAGAAAAGTATATCCCTGATTTATCATTAAGATTATCTCTGTACAGAAGAGTTGGAGAAATTCAAGAAATAGAAGAATTAAATTTTTTTAAAGAAGAAATGATTAATAGATTTGGTATTATTCCAGATGAGTTTTCTAATTATTTAGATGTAATGGTGCTTAAATTATTAGCTCGAAAATGCAGTATTGCAAAAATTTATATTTTTAAAAAAATGTATTCAATAACTTTTGATAAAAAACGTACTGAATATTCTGAAAATTTTATAAAATGGGTTACAAACAGTAAAAATAAAATTATATTAAAGAGTAGTCATGAAATAAAAGTAAATCATGAAATTGATGATGCTAAAAAGCAATTATTTGATATTATAAACATAGTAAAAAAAATGTTAGAACTATTAGAAAGTTAGGGGTTATTAAATGAATTTGAATTATACAGACGAAGACAATAAATTTAGAAAAGAAATTAAAGATTTTATAAAGTCTAATTTATCTGAAGAAGTACTTAAAAGAGTATCAAATGGTGGTAAGTACACAAAAGATGAAATAGTGAATTGGCAAAAAGCTTTACATAAAAAAGGAATGTTTGCATCTAACTGGCCTAAAGATTATGGAGGATGTGATTGGACTCCAATGCAAAGATATATTTTTGATCAGGAAACAGCATTTGCTAACACACCTCAAATAGTTCCCTTTGGAGTTACAATGGTAGGGCCAGTTATAATTAAGTTTGGAACTAGCAGCCAAAAAGAAAAATATCTTCCCAAAATTCTAAATTCTGAACATTGGTGGTGTCAAGGCTATTCTGAGCCTGGTTCAGGTTCTGACCTTGCTTCTTTACAAACAAAGGCTGTTTCAGAAGGAAATAATTATATAGTTAATGGAACTAAAACTTGGACTACTTTAGCTCAACATTCTGATTGGATGTTTTGCTTAGTCAGAACTAATACTAAATCTAAGCCTCAGGAAGGTATTTCCTTCTTACTTATAGACATGAATTCAAAAGGTATAAAAGTTGAACCAATTATTACTTTAGATGGAAGTCATGAGATAAATACAGTTTATTTAGAAGATGTTGTTGTTACAAAGGATAATTTGATTTACGAAGAAAATAAAGGGTGGACTGTAGCTAAATATCTATTAAGTCATGAGCGAACTAGTATAGCACAAGTAGCAAGGTCAAAAAGCGCTATTAAAAAATTAAAAAATATTGCCTCTCAAGAAACTTACTCGAACAGACCATTGATTAATAATATTAGGTTTAGAGATAAACTTACCAAATTAGAAATGGATATGCATGCTCTAGAATATTCTGAGTTAAGAATTTTATCAGATGAAGCTAAAGGTGCTGCCCTTGGATCTGAAGCATCTTTTTTAAAAATTAGAGGATCAGAATTACAGCAAAAAATAAGTGAATTAACACTTGAGGCAGTGGGATCTTTTGGTATTGTAAAATCTAATGAAAGTAATATTAAAAAGACAAACGAATATTTTCCTGGCCCAGAATATGCTAACAATGTGGGTGCGGATTATTTAAATTTAAGAAAAACTACTATTTATGGTGGTTCTAATGAAATTCAGAAAAACATTTTATCAAAAATGGTATTAGGCTTATAATGAATTTAAGTTTGTCTGAAGATCAAGTTTTAATTAAAGAAAGTGCTGAAAAATTTTTAAATCTTAATTATTCTTTTGAAAAAAGAAGAATTTTTTTAGAAAACAAAAAAGAAGCATATAAAAATAATTGGAAAAACTTCGCTGAACTAGGATGGCTAGGCCTCGCATTTTCTGAAGATGTTGGAGGTTTTGATGGAAATATTAATAACACAATGACATTAATGGAGAGTTTAGGTTCTGCTCTAGTATCAGAACCTTTAATTTTTAATAACTTAGTTGTAGGAAAGTTTTTCGAAAAATTTTTAGGTGTAAAAGGCAATAAATATCTTAAAGAAATTATATCTGGAGAAAAAATATATTCTTTATTATTTTCTCCAAATCAGAATTATAAAAATTTAATCTTAGATGCTTTAATAGTTAAAAAAGAAAATAATAAAACTATAGTTTCGGGAAAGTATAACTTTGTTTTTGGTTTAGATGAGTTTGATTGCCTTATAACACCCTTATTAATTGATGATAAAATTCATGTTTATATTTTAAAAAAGAATATTGATTCATTTGATATAAGAAATTATGAGACTATTGATAATTTAGTAGTCTCTGAAGTAGAACTTAATTCTCTTGAATTAAATGAAAATTCGCTTTTACTGACAATTAATAAAAAAGAATTTTTTGAAAAACTAAGTTATATTATTGATTATGCAACACTATCTATGTGCTCCCAAGCCTTGGGAATAATTGATAAAATGTATGAATTGACTTTAGAGTATTGTAAAACTAGAGAGCAATTTGGAAAGAAAATAGGCGCTTTTCAAGTTATTCAGCACAGGTTAGTTGATATGCATATAGTTAAAGAGGAGATGAGATCTTTAAATTATATGGGACAGCTATCTATGGAAAAAGAACAGCAAAGAATTAAAAGTATTTCATTAAGCAAGATATTTTTAGGTACTAATGCCAAGCGTATGTCACAGGATTGTATTCAACTACATGGGGGTATGGGAGTGGCAAAGGAGATGAGTATAGGTCATTATTTTGCAAGAATTACAACTTTTTGTTCACTGTTTGGAAACAGTGACTATCATAAGGAGAGATATGCTATTAATGATTAATATTTGTAATGCCATTCTTTTTTAACATTAAAGCTTTACTAGGAGTTGTAGTCACATTAGCAATTTTAGTTAGTATTATTTTTTTCTTTGCCTTTTTTGCAATTATTGCTTTGCCGTTAATATTATTGCTTTATTTGTTCAGAAGAAAAATATTTAGTTACTTTGTAAAAAAAAATTTTTCTCGTAGGTTTTATAATGAGCAAAATACAAGCAATTTTAATAATTTTGATGAAAATAAAAATAAAGATTATATTGAGGTTGATTATGAAAAAAATAATGAAGAAGATGAACGGAATTAGTTTTTTGTAAACTTTTCGTAAAATATATTATTTTTATTAGCGCTTAATTTAATTACATGATCATATGAAGTTTCTACAAACTTTTCTGAGCCTGCAATAAGAATTTGATGCGTAGACAAGTCCTTGAATATTTTCTGAAGAGAATTATTAACTCTACCAAAAAGAAATTGACTATTTTGTATTGGTTTTTCTCTAGTAAGAGCTATTTTAAAGGAAAAACTTTTATATTCTTCTTTTAGTTTATGCAAAGTGTCCATCTCTAAAATTTCTTCTCTATTTCTTACAGATAGAAATAGCATAATACTAAGGTCAATATTTTTATGTAGTATATCTTTTATAATGGATAATATTGGAGATAGCCCTGATCCTCCGGCAATGCCTAATATAGGTTTATTATTATTAATTGAGTATTGAAAAGAAAAAAATGGACCTTTTACCCTTAAAATATCTCCTACTTTTACTTCATTATGAATAAATTGACTTATCCCTTTTCTATCATTTTTTGTAATTAAAAATTTAAGTATATTTTTTTTTAAATTATTTAATTTTCCCGGAGAATTAACAATAGAGTATTTTTTTGATATATAATCACTGTTATTATATATTTCCATGTGAGCCCCAGCAAGAAACTGTAGATTTAATTTTGGTGGTACAAAAAAACTTAGCTCTTTTATTAGGGGTGTAACAGACTTATTTCCTACTACTTGTAGTAAAAAATCTTTGGGATTAATAACTTTTTTATTTTTACTATGGACTTTGATCATATTAAGTTTATCAATTGGATATTCTAAAACTATTTTTTTAGAAGCAGCATAAGATTGACATAGTAATATAGTGTTGCTGATTGTTGTAGTTTCAGGACCTTTATTTTTAATATTTCCTTCTATAACATTAGCAATACAAGAACCACAAGATCCTGACTTACATCCATGAGGTAAGTTGATATTTTCCTTTAAAGCTGCATCAAGTAAGGTTGTATTACTTTTAGCTATAAATTTAAAAGAAGATTTTTTAATTGATATTACTGATTTTTTTTCCATTTTATGGAGCAGCCTATACTAGAATATTGTTTTTCTACGGTTAACCCTTTAGAAATTTTTAATTTGAAAGCATCAACTAAGTTTTTTTTACGTGATAATAAGTTTTTAGATTTATATTTTAAATTATCTAATCTTCCTCTATAAAATAATTCTTTATTTTTATCAAAACAAAAGAAATCAGGAGTACATATTGCATTGTAAGTTTTTGCTACTTCTTGATTTTTATCAATAAGATAGTGGAATGAAAAATTATTTTCTTTTGAAAACGTTTTCATATTCTCATATGAATCTTCTGGATAACTTTTTGTATCATTTGGCATAATTGCAACGGTTCCCACATCCATGTTAGCAAGCTCTTTAAAATCTAAAACTATTCTACTGATTATATCTTTTACATATGGACAATGATTGCAAATGAAGGCTATTACTAAACCGTTATATTTAAATAATCTTTCTTGATCTAAATTTTCTCCTTGTACAGAGAGTAAATTAAATGGTTTTAATTTCCAACCTTTATTGACAATTTTACTATTTAAAAGCATTATATTTTTTTTTATTAGAATATATTTAATTTATAATTATATATTATTATTAGTCTAACAATATTTTTTTTAAATATTCTTACTTAAATTATATGGGTACATTATTAAAAATTAAAAGTTTGTCAAAATCATTTGGACCTTTGAAAGCTGTAAATAATCTTTCTTTTAATCTAGACAGGGGCGAAGTATTAGGGTTTTTAGGTCCAAATGGTGCAGGAAAGACAACTACAATGAGAATGTTAACAGGTTTCATTAGCCCATCTAATGGAGAGATTTTAATAAATAATTATAATTTACTTGAAAATCTAGAGTTGTGCAGAAAGCACATAGGATATGTTCCTGAAGGATCACCCTTATACCAAGAAATGAACTCTATAGACTTTTTGAAATTTGCTGCAAAAATTAGAAGAATAAATCATTTAAATTTAGATAAAGCTCTTAACAGAGTTATAGATTTACTTAATTTAAAAAGTATATTATTTCAAAAAATTGATACCCTATCTAAGGGTTACAAAAGAAGAATAGGCTTAGCACAAGCTATAATTCATGATCCAGATATATTAATTTTAGATGAGCCTACAGATGGATTAGATCCTAATCAGAAAAATGAAGTAAGAAAATTAATAAGAAAATTAGGAAAAGATAAGGCTATAATTATTTCGACTCATATTTTGGAAGAGGTAACTGCCATTTGTAATAGAGCTATGATAATAGCTAAAGGTAAACTATTATTAGACGAAAAGCCTAGAAATTTATTAAAGAAGTCTGAAACGTATAATAGAATATTTATATCTATTGAAGAAAAAAAACCATCTGAGCTTAAACAAATACTATTAAAAAATGACTTTATACAAGCAGTTGAAATTATTGATAATTGTTGTGTTATTAAAGAAAAAAATTCAAAGTTAATTAATAAAAAGATAAATGATTTTATAAAAAAAAATAAATTTACTATAAACCATTATTCTATAGGAAATGGCAATCTGGAAGAAGTTTTTAGGAAATTAACTGCACATGATTAATTTTATTTATACCTCAACAAATATTTTTAAAAGAGAAATACTGAGTTATTTTTCTACTCCTGTAGCATATGTATTTATTGCTATATTTCTCATTTTATCTGGGTTATTTACTTTTTATTTAGGAAACTTCTTTGAATTAGGGCAAGCAAACTTATCAAGTTTTTTTGAGTGGCATCCTTGGTTGTATTTATTTTTAATACCATCCATAACAATGCGTCTATGGGCTGAAGAAAAAAAATCGGGCACTATTGAGTTTATTACTACTCTGCCAATCAGCGTTACATCAATAGTAATTGGAAAGTTTTTTGCATCCTGGGTTTTTACTATTGTAGCTTTAACTCTTACCTTTCCATTTTGGATAACTGTTAATTATATGGGAAACCCAGATAATGGAGTTATTTTAGCCAGCTACATAGGAAGTATTCTTATGGCAGGCGGCTACTTAGCAATAGGTAGTTGTATTTCTGCAATGACGAGCAATCAGGTGATAGCTTTTGTAGTATCAGCAACCATTAGCTTCTTATTTACTGTAAGTGGACTGCCTATTGTATTAGATTTTTTTTCATCTTGGAGTGGGCAGACTATAACAGACGTTGTAGCATCATTAAGTTTTTTAACAAATTACTATGATATAACTAGAGGGCTTATAGACTTGAGATGTTTGCTATACTTTTTTACTCTTATTTTCTTTTTTTTATATATTAATGTTCTAATTGTTAATAATATGAGGGATTAAGGATGCTACTAAAAAAAAAATTAAAGAACACTATATTTTTTAATGTTGTGATAGCGGTATTAGCTTTTATTGCTTTAAATATTATTATTACAAAAGCTATTATAAATAAAAAAATAGATTTAACTGAAGACAAGCTTTTTACATTGTCTACAAATACTAAGAATGTTATTAACGAACTTAATGAGCAAATAAAGATTCAGCTTTTTTTTTCAGAATCATTAAGTAGGGATATACCTCAAATAAGAGACTATGAAAAAAGAGTAAGAGAATTACTTTTATCATATGCCAAAATATCCAAAAATATTAGTTTAGAGATATTTGATCCCGAGCCTTTTACAGAACTTGAAGATTTAGCCAATACTTATGGAATGCAAGGATTACAATTAAATCAAGAAGGAGAAAAGTTTTATTTTGGTGCAGTATTATCAAACTCTGTTGATGACATGTTAGTAATACCCTTCTTTGATGTTGCTAGAGAAAGATTTTTAGAGTACGACCTTACTAAGTCAATTTATAACCTAGCTTACCCTGCAAAACCTGTTATTGGGTTGATATCTGGTTTGCCTTTTTCTGGAGGCATAGCTAATGATGAAATTAATCCATCGTTGCAAGATCCTTTTTATCTTTATAAAAATTTATCTGAATTTTATGAAATTATAAACTTAACTCAAAATTTTGAAAAAATACCTGAAAATATTGAGCAGTTGTTAATAATTCATCCGAAGGATTTATCAGAAAGAAACCTTTATCTAATAGATCAATTTATTATGCAAGGAAAGGGTGCGACCTTCTTTGTAGATCCATTTTCAGAATATGAAGTAATAAACCAAGTTTCTAATCAGAGTAATGCAAATATTCCTAAATCAGACTTGAATAGGTTATTTAAGCAGTGGGGTTTTGAGGTAGAGGCTGGAATGGTGGTAGGAGATATAATTAATGGAAGAAAAGTGAGCTTGGGAAGTGCAAATAATGAAAAAATAGTAACATATATACTTTGGTTGGCTTTGCAAAGAGAGTTGCTTTCTAAAGAAGATATTGTTACTGAGAATTTAGACTATGTTTTTTTTAAGTCAGCAGGTTCTATTAA
>MDTB01128310.1_pt1 | contig 11080 bp, 11 predicted proteins | sample 811161 | NCBI WGS metagenome assembly MDTB01 (sample SAMN05326650, study PRJNA326480) | marine metagenome | isolation source: seawater | place: Mediterranean Sea | collected 2009
AATTAGGTGTACAAATGGAGTAAAATTAAGACTAATATGATTTATGAATTTAGTTAAGTCAACAGGGACTTTTGGATTTTATACTATAATCAGTAGATTACTTGGTTATTTGAGAGATGTTTTAATTGCTATCTTTCTTGGAACGAGTCTTTTAGCAGATGTATTTTTTGTTGCTTTTAGAATACCAAATACATTTAGAAGATTATTTGCTGAAGGCACATTTAACGCTGCTTTTGTACCAAGTTACACTTCAGAATTACTTAAAAGTAAATCTAAATCAAAAAAATTTGCTAATGAAATTTTTAACTTACTATTTTTAGGTTTAATTTTTTTAACTTTATTAGCAGAAGTTTTTATGCCAACTTTTGTAGGTTTAATAGCTCCTGGATTTGTTGGAGATAGTGAAAAAATTGAACTTGCTATTAATTTAACTAGAATAACTTTTCCATTTTTGCTATTCATAAGTTTATCATCATTCTTTGCAGCTATATTAAATTCTCACAATAAGTTTGCTGCAGCATCAGCAGCTCCAATTATTCTAAATTTAATTTTGATTGGAATTTTACTTTTCGCAAGTTATCTAAATGATAAGCTTGTTTATTTTCTTTCATATGGAGTTTCGTTTGCAGGTTTATTACAATTATTTTTTTTATACAAATTTGTTCGTAAGTTTTATTTAGTTAAGTTAGATTTAAAGTTTAAGATAAACAATAGAGTCAAATTTTTTTTTAAAAAACTTTTACCAAGTATTTTTTCCTCAGGTGTTACTCAGATAAATATTTTAGTAGGAACAATTATAGCTTCTTTTCAAACAAGTGCAGTATCTTATCTTTATTACGCCGATAGAATTTACCAAATAAATTTAGCAATAGCTGGGATCGCAATAGGAGTGGTTGTATTACCGCAACTTTCCAAATACATCCATTTGAAAAAAAAAAACAAAATCCAAAAAATCCAAAACAAAGCATTAGAACTGGGGATGTTTTTAAGCCTTCCTGCTACAGCTGCATTATTTATTGGTTCTGAAGAAATTATTTCCGCCTTATTTGGATATGGTTCATTTAGTGAAGAAGCAGTGTCAAATGCATCAAATGCACTTTTTTATTTTGGCTTAGGTTTGCCAGCTTTTGTTTTGATTAAAATTTTTTCAACTTTTTTCTTTGCAAATAATGATACAAAGACTCCTTTTTATATTTCTCTTGTTTCAGTTATTTTAAATATAACTATCAGTATTTATTTTTTTAAAAATATTGGTTTTATAATCATTCCTATAGCGACTTCAATTTCATCTTGGTTTAACTCTTTGATATTGTTTTTTTATTTAAAAAATAAAAATTTATTCAAATTCAATCAAATATTTTTTGAAAAATTTTTTAAAATTATTTTTGTATCAATTTTAATGGGTTTGTTTTTTGAATATTCATTATCAATTTTTGAAAATCAATTATCATACGATTATTACTTGAAATCAGTTTATTTGATATTATCTGTTTTTTTTAGTCTAATTTTTTATTTATTTTTATCATTATTTATCAAAGCTTTTAAATATGAAGATATTAAATTAAAGTATTAAATATGAAAAAAAAAATTTTTTCAGGTGTTCAACCAACAGGCAATCTTCATTTAGGTAATTATTTAGGTGCAATTAAAAATTTTGTAAAACTAAATAATGATACTGAAAATCATTGTGTTTTTTGTGTTGTAGATTTACATGCTATAACTGTAAACCAGAACCCAAAAGAATTAAGAGAAAATATTCGAGAAACAGTAGCAACTTTTATAGCGAGTGGAATAGATCCTAAAAAAAGTATTATTTTTAATCAATCGAAAGTTAGCGCACATTCAGAGGCCGCATGGATTTTAAGTTGCACTGCTAGAATGGGCTGGCTCAATAGGATGACTCAATTCAAAGAAAAAGCTGGTAAGGATAAAGAGAAGGCTAGTATTGGACTCTATTCTTATCCCATCTTAATGGCAGCTGATATATTATTATATGACACAACCCACGTTCCAGTGGGAGATGATCAAAAACAACATCTTGAACTTTGTCGAGATATTGCTCAAAAATTTAATAATGATTTTAAAGTTGATGACTTTTTTAAATTACCTGAACCTTTAATACAAAAAGAATTTTCAAGAATAATGAGTTTAAAAGATGGCTCAAAAAAAATGAGCAAATCTGAATTATCAGATTTGAGTAGGATAAACTTAACAGATAGTGAAGATCAAATTATAAATAAAATTAAAAAAGCTAAAACAGACTCACTACCGATACCTTCAAATTTTGAAGATTTAAACTCAAGACTAGAAGCAAAAAATTTATTAGTTATTTATGCAAGCCTATCTGATCTAACTTTAGAAAAAACTATTAACAAGTTTGCCGAAAAAAATTTTTCAGAATTTAAGGAAAGCTTGTCACAAATTTTGGTTGACAAAATTAATCCAATATCAAAAGAAATTAAAAAATTATTAAATGAAAAGAACTATCTAGATGAAATTCTTCTAGAGGGAAGTAAAAAAGCTAATAACATTGCTTCTAAAAAGATTAAAAAAATTCAAGAAATAGTGGGTTTTTGAAGTTGTAAATTTAACAAGTTTAAATTAAGAAATTTTCGACTATATATATGTAATGTTTGTACAGACTGAAACAACACCAAATCCGAATTCATTAAAGTTTTTACCCGGTAAAACTGTCTCTAATCAAGGTTCTTTTGAGGTGAATAAAATGGATGAGTCAAACAATGAGCTAATTAGAAATTTGTTATCCATTGATGGTATTGAGGGTATTTTTTTAGGAAATGATTTTATTTCAGTCAATAAATATGATGGAATTTCTTGGGACAATTTAAAACATATAATTATTTCATTAATTAATGATTATTATTCTAGTGGAAAAAATTTTGTCATTGATAAAGAGCTAAATGAAGGAACCAAAGATCTTAAAGAAATAGAAAAGAAAATTATCAAGATACTAGATCAAAAGATAAGGCCTGCAGTTGCCAAAGATGGCGGGGATATTAAATTTAAAGAATTTAAAGACGGTGTAGTAATGGTACAATTACAAGGAAGTTGTTCTGGATGCCCTAGCTCAACGTTAACTCTTAAACAAGGAGTTCAGAATCTTTTATGCCACTACTTACCAGAAGTAAAAAAAGTTGAAGCGATTTAAAAATGAAAAAAAAAATTTTTTTTAGAAAAATAAAAATATTTAATAAAAAAAAACTAGGGACTGTTCACAAAATATTAATTAGTTCTTTAATTACTTTAACATTTTTTTATTCAATGCCTATATTTATTAATTTTAAAAATGAAAAATCTTTAGCATATCAAAATAATTCAAAGGCAATTTTAGCTTATACGCTAAAACAAAAAAAACTTAATGATAATGGAAAAAATCAATCTCTTAGTGAAAAAGATTTATTAGTCGATATTTTTAGTCTTAATGATTTAGAGACTGACACTGTAAGACTAAATGCTGCAACAATTAAACAATTATTTGAAGATACTAATTATACACTTGAAGAGGTAAGAAAAAAAAAACTTGTTAAACCTGTTGCATTAACCTTATTGCCTAATGAGATTAAAATGATTGAGAATACAAAAAAAAGAAAAGATTTTTTTATACAAATTATTTTACCATTAATATTAAAAGAAAATAATAATATTAAATTAGATAGAAAAAGACTTTTTAGTATTATTAACAAAAGTAATAATACAAGTTTAGAAAAAAAATGGTTAGATAAAAAATACAAACAATACGGTATTCCTTCAAAAGATTTGTCAATATTGAAAATAAGAATGGATGAAATACCAGTTTCACTAGCAATTGCTCAAGCAGCAAAAGAAACAGGATGGGGAACATCTAGATTTGCCCAAGAGGGTAATGCACTTTTCGGACAATGGACTTGGTCAGGAGAAGGTTTAAAGCCTAAAGGTGCTGATAAAAATGAGGGACATAAGGTTATGAAATTTAATGTTCTTCAAGCCTCAGTAAGGGCGTATCAAAGAAATTTGAACACTCATTCATCTTATCTAGAGTTTAGAAAAGCAAGGGCAAGATTAAGAGATCAAGAAAAATCTTTGGATAGTCTGATGTTAGCAAATTTTCTTAATTCTTATGCTGAAACAGGTAATCAGTACGTAGAAGTTTTACAAAAAATTATTAAACAAAATAATTTGAAAGATTTCGATGATGCCAAACTACTTCCATCAAGTGTAGAATTGGAAAGTTTAATTTAATTTGATTTAATTATAAATTGAACACCTAGCCATCTCCATTTACCATCATCATTTAAAGAACAGTTTACTCTACCTCTTCTAGGCTTAAATTTATCTCTAAATTTTATTGTCAGGACATTATCTTTAATTTTAATATTAGATTTTTCCCAATTACCCCCTTCATTAGAAAAACAATTAATTTTTTTGATATTTTTTTGATTTGAAAAAAATTCAACAGAAAATTTAGGAGGATTGTTTTTATCTGTTAACTTTTTTTCCTCCGGACCTAGTTTCTTATATTGCAGAGGAAAAGTTTTAATTATTGATTTAAATCTTTCAATTTTACCATAATTTTCATTTATTGGAAATCTTGGCAATTCAAATCTTTCTTTATTTATATCGATCACACCAGAATGCTGTCCAAAAGATAGACCAAAATTTTGTGAAATGTAATCTTTCATTAATTTGGAATATTCACCAAATGGATAAGAAAAAAAAGGTGGTATATATCCGATTTCTTCTAAAAAAATTTTATCTGCTGCTTTCATATCTAATAAAAATTTATCATAGGTTTTATCAATTAGATAATCATGGGAATGGGAATGATGACCTATCATTGCAAAATTAGCTTTTTCTATTTCTCTTATTTGATCCCAGGACATATAACCATTTTTACCCACTGGTTCAGTTGAGACAAATAATATAAAAGGAATTTTATTTTCTTTTAAATAAGGCCATGCATTTCTATAAAAGGACGTATACGCATCATCAATGGTGATTAAAATTTCTTTCTTTAATCTCGGTTGATCAAAATTATTTTTAAGATTTTCAGGTTGGGAAAAGTTAAAATTTGATTCTTTAACTATATTTATGTGTTTTTTAAAAACATCCATCTGAATATTTGTGGATGGATATTTTGACTCATTAAATCTATGATACATAATTGATAAAATTCCTTCATCTTTTAAGTATCGTTTGGTAATATTATCTTGAGCAAAAGAGCTATATGAAAAGCAGAAAATTATAATGAATAAACTAATTATTGACGCAGCTAATGAAAATATTTTTTTAATGATCATAAAACATAATGACATTTATAATATTAGTCATAAAAATAGCAAAACTAATTATGAAAAATTGACAATTTTAATAAATAACTTTTTAGACTCAAAAAAACTAAAAATACACAACATTTCAGCTATCTATGTTAATCGAGGACCTGGTAGTTATGCTGGAATAAGATACTCTCTTTCTGTCATAAAAGCATTACATTTAATAATGAAAATTGATTATTTTTGTTATAGTTATAGTGATTTTATTAGTGAAAAAAAAATTAAGCATGAAAATATCCCTAAATTATGTAATAAATTTGGTATAAAAAAAAATTTGATTAATCCTATTTACATAAGTTAAAATTGATTATGACTGATATAATTGAACAAAAATGTATCTCAAAAGGTGTCAAACTTACAGATCAAAGAAAAATAATTGCTAAAGTTATATCAGAGTCAAAAGCTGAGTATGGAGATTCTGATCATCCTGATGTAGATGAACTATATAGCAGGGTTTCAAAAATTGATCCGAAAATAAGCATAGCTACAGTTTATAGAACAGTAAAACTTTTTGAAGAGGTTGGAATATTAACTAAGCACGATTTTAAAGGTGGCAAAGCTAGATATGAACCTATATTTGAAAGTCATCATGATCATTTAATTGATGTCAAAACTGGAGAAATTATAGAGTTTGTTGATGAGGAAATCGAAAAACTTCAAAAAAAGGTCGCAGAAAAATATGGTTATGATTTAATAGATCATAAATTAGAGCTGTATGGGGTGAAGAAGAAAACCCAATAGATGAATCAAAAAATTTTTATAAAGACCTTTGGTTGTCAGATGAATGAATATGATTCTAATCGTATTTTTGATACAGTAAAAAGGATTGGTTTTGAGAAAACAGACAGATATGAAAATGCCAATTGTTATCTCCTTAATACATGTCACATTAGGGATAAAGCCAAAGAAAAAGTTTATCATGAAATAGGTAGAGTAAGAAAAATTTTTAGAAATAAAAAAAAGCCTTTAGTGATCGTTGTGGGATGTGTGGCCCAGGCAGAAAATCAGGAGATGTTAAAAAGAGAACCTTATATTGATTTAGTTATAGGACCTCAAGCTTATCATAAAATTAATGATACAATTTTAAACTACACTGAAAAACAAAAGGTTGAAGAAACAGAGTTTGATGCAGTTAGTAAGTTTGAATATTTTAGTAGAATAAAGAATCAATCTAGTGACTCTTCTTCTTTCTTAACTATTCAGGAAGGATGTGATAAATTTTGTAATTTTTGTGTTGTCCCCTACACTAGAGGTCCCGAATATTCTAGACCCTTTAAACAAATTGTTAATGAGGCAAGAAATTTAGCAGAACAGGGAAGTAAAGAGATTATTTTATTAGGACAAAATGTAAATGCTTATAAATACAATGGATTAAGATTGTCAAATTTAATTTCAGAAATCGAAAATTTAGATCAAATTCAGAGAATTAGATATACTACCTCTCATCCTAAAGATATGACAGATGATTTAATTGAAGTTTATAAAAATTCCAAAAAACTTATGCCTTTAATTCATTTACCAATTCAAAGTGGATCTAATAAGATTCTAGATTTAATGAACAGAAAACACTCAATAAAAGAATACCTAAATATCCATGAAAAGTTAAAGACAATTAATCCTTTAATAGAGTTTTCTAGCGACTTTATTATTGGTTATCCCGGGGAAGATGAAGACGAATTTAATCATACTTACAATTTAATAAAAAAGTTAAAATTCATTAATTCTTACTCTTTTATTTTTAGTCCTAGACCAGGCACTCCGGCGGAAAAACTTAAATTGATTGATAGAGATATATCTTTAAAAAGACTTAAGAAAATACAAAGCTTGTTAAACAAAATTCAAATTGAAAAAAATAAATCTTTAGAAAATAAATTAGTAAATGTTTTGATTGAAAACCAAACTAAAGATAGAACAATGCTGTTTGGTAGAACTGAGTATATGACTGCAGTTATTTTAGAGGGTAAGAAAAATTCGGTAGGACAAACAGTAAATGCAAGAATTACTAATAGTAACCAAAATAGTTTGTTCGGTAAGGTTGAGGAATTTCATAACAAAAAGGTAGCATAAATCTGAATAATTTAATTAAAAAGAACTTAGAACAGAATCTAAAGTTTGTTTATTCAGACAATGATACACTGAGTGTTATATTTTACGATAATAATTTATTAATGGGTGTGGTTGGTGAATTTAATAAAAATTTGAAAGAATTAGAAAAAATTACTAATTCAAATTTATATTCTAGAGGTAATTCAATATTAATTAAATCAAATCCTCAAAAAAATGAAATATTAAAAAATGCAATTAAATTTTTAGCTACTCAATTTGTAAATAATGGCAGTATCGAAAACAAAGATATAGTTTCATCATTAGATAAATTTATGATTAATGAAAAAGTTAAAAACGATAATATAACAGATATTATTAAGACACCTAAAAAATCTATAATCCCTAGATCAAAAAAGCAGAAAGGATATGTTAGAGCTTTAAGAAATAGTGATATAATAATTTCAGCTGGACCCGCTGGAACTGGAAAAACTTTTTTAGCAGTAGCTGTAGGCCTAACCATGCTGTTAGAAAAAAAAATTGAAAGAATAATTTTATCCAGACCAGCTGTTGAAGCAGGTGAACGTTTAGGCTTTTTGCCGGGTGATATGAAGGAAAAAGTTGATCCTTATTTAAGACCTTTATATGACTCTCTTTATGATCTTTTTGATTTTGAAAAAATTCAGCGAATGATTGAAATTGGTGATATAGAAATTGCACCACTAGCGTTTATGAGAGGAAGAACACTTAAAAACTCTTTTGCCATTTTAGATGAAGCTCAAAATGCAACAGATACTCAAATTAAGATGTTTTTAACTCGGATTGGAGAGAATTCAAAAATAGTAGTTAATGGAGATCCATCACAAATAGACCTTCCTAATAAAAATATGTCAGGATTGGCTAGATCTAAAAAGTTATTAGGTCATTTAGATGAAATTTCAGTTGTTGATTTTGATCATTCTGATGTTGTAAGACATCCTTTGGTTTCAAAAATTGTAAAAGCTTATTCTAAAAATGATTGATATTAAAGTCATTTCAGAAGAGAAGTCCTGGTCTAAAAAATTAAAAAATAAAAAGTTTTTTTTTAAAAAAATTTCTAAAGCATTTCCTAAAAAATATAAATTTTTAAATAAAAATGTTAGTCTTAATTTATTGCTTTCAAATAACAAAAATATCAAAAAATTGAACAAAAATTTTAGAAAAAAAAATAAACCAACTGATATTCTTTCATTTCCTTTTGAAAAAAATCTTAAAATAAAAAAAAAAACTCATATTGGAGATATTATTATAAGCTATAACTTCATAGATAAGCCTAAATCCCAAAAAATAGATATTTTCAAAAAAAAATTAATTAAAATATTTATTCATGGTTTTCTTCATTTATTAGGTTTTGATCATAAAGAAAATAATAATTACAAAAAAATGTTAAAAGAGGAAGAAGAGATATATCAATCGGTAATTCAGAAATTAAATTGAATATAAAATTATATACAGATTTTTTATTCTTAATCATTTTAGGGGTACTTACATCTCTAAGTTTACCTCCTTTTAATTATTTTTTTATTAATTTTTTAACGTTTACTTCTTTTTTTTTATTTTTAATACATAGATCAAATCAAAATATAAATAACAAACTTTTCTTTTTTTATGGATGGTTGTTTGGTTTTGGTTATTTTGTTACAAATTTGTATTGGATATCTATTTCTCTAACCCATGATCCAAATTTCAAGTTTTTAATTCCATTGACTATTATTTTGATACCATCATTTTTATCAATATTTTATGGGTTTATAACTTTTTTTTTTAAAATTTTTAAACCAAATAAATTAATAAGTTCATTTTTAGTTTTTTCTCTGATTTTTGGAATTTTAGAATTTATTAGAGGTTCAATTTTTACTGGTTTTCCATGGAACTTAATTGCTTACAGTTTATCAAATCAGTTAGAAGTTTTAAGTATAACATCCATAATAGGGACATATGGATTTAATTTATTTTGTATTTCTTTGTTTACAAGTCCAGCAATTTTAATACTGAAATTTAATAAAAAAAATTTAGGAGTTTTTCTTTTATTTTTAATTTTATTTTTAATTTTTTATCTTCATGGGCTTTCTTATAAAGAAAAATTTAAAAAAATAGTTCCAGAGTCCTATGATTATAAAATAAGAGCTATTGGATCTAATATAGGCCTTGATAGATTTTATTCAGGCGTAGACTCTATTCTCGTTATTAAAGACTTGATTAAGATAAGTGAACCTCAATTAGGTAACAAAACTATTTTTATTTGGCCAGAGGGAATTCTTCCTAATACTAGTCAAGAAGATTTAAAAGAATATAGTTGGTTATTTAAGGAAAATTTTGACCAAAATCATATATTAATTATAGGGGTTAATAGCCAGATAGTAAAAAATGGAACTAAAAAATATTTTAATTCTCTTTCTATCTATGATTATGAATTAAATTTACTCAGTTCGTACAATAAAAAAAATTTGGTTCCTTTTGGTGAGTTTTTACCTTTTGAAAATTTTTTAACTAAACTTGGTTTAAGATCTCTGACTAATAACTATCAATCATTTTCAAGCGGAGATCTAAGAGAAGTTTTAGAAATTAAACAACCAGGTTTTTCATTAAAAATTCTACCTCTCATTTGTTACGAAATAATTTATTCAGGTAAATTATTCAATAATCCTAATTTTGATCTTATCATTAATATTTCAGAAGATGGATGGTTTGGTCAATCGATTGGACCAAAACAACATTTTGTACACAGTATTTTAAGAGCAATTGAAAGTGGAAAATATCTTATTCGTTCTTCAAACAATGGAATCGCGGCAATAATAAACCCTTTAGGAAATATTGAGAGAAGTGTTAATTATAGTGAAACAGGATATATTGATCTTAAAGAAATAAAGACAATACAACCTACAATATTTTCTTTATATGGTAATAAAATTTTTGGATTATTAATTTTATTGTATATTTTTATAATATTTTCATTTAATAAAATTAAATATGAGCAATCTTAAAAATTATCTTTTTACAAGTGAGTCTGTTTCCGAAGGGCATCCTGATAAAGTATGTGACAGAATTTCAGACATGGTTGTTGATACATACTTAGGAATGGAACCCCAAGCTAGGGTAGCATGTGAAACTTTAACAACTACAAATAAAGTTGTATTAGCTGGAGAAACAAGGGGACCTGAAATTATCAAAGATGAATTAATTTCTAAAGTTAGGGATTGTATTAAAGATATTGGTTACGATCAAGATGGTTTTACTTGGAGAGAGGCAACTAAAATTGAAAGTCATTTACATTCACAATCAGCTGATATTGCAATGGGAGTAGATTCATCAGGTAATAAAGATGAGGGCGCAGGTGACCAAGGAATAATGTTTGGATACGCCTGTAATGAAACAGAAGCTTTAATGCCTGCTCCAATTCATTATTCTCATAAAATTCTTAGGTTAATGGCTCAAGATAGAAAGTCAGGAAATCTTAAAGGAATAGAACCAGATTCAAAAAGCCAGATTACTATTGAATATAAAGATGGGAAACCATCAGCAGTAAAGTCAGTAGTGATTTCTACACAACATTCTAAAGATATTAATTTAGCAAAAGTAAAAGAGCTTTGTTTGCCATATATTGAAAAATCTATTCCAAAAAATTTATTAGGAAATTTAGATGAAAATGAAATTTATATAAATCCTAC
>MDTB01128979.1_pt1 | contig 11080 bp, 4 predicted proteins | sample 811161 | NCBI WGS metagenome assembly MDTB01 (sample SAMN05326650, study PRJNA326480) | marine metagenome | isolation source: seawater | place: Mediterranean Sea | collected 2009
AGTAACAGAACGAACTAAAATTTTATAGTTGCGAGGAACAGTTTTAGAACTAGGAGCATTATATAGTTTCATATAGAAACTCACAGATCCACTTGCTGGTACTAAACCTTTAGTTCGATCAGCGTTGATTTTGTTTACAGGAAATTTAACTAAAATTCTAGACAATTCTTGTGAACTAGTAGACTGCCTTCCGTAGATTGAAAAAGTTTCTAAAATATCTGCACGGCCAGCGTTTGCTCCTGTTCCCCGAGTTTCTAAATTTAATTGATACGCGCTTACAATAGTATTGTCTGCGCTGGCTGTATATCTTCTAATCATTATCTAAATTTACCTTTAATATCAACAGCTGGAAATTTAATTTCAAAAATAGCATTTTGCGGACATATCAGAGAGGCCCCCGAAGGAGAAAGGTTCTTGTCTACTGAAAATTGTATATTAGAGTATTGAGCGCCGCTTTTGTTGATAATTTTTACGTGCGTAACATCTAAAACCTCTGGTATCTTTTTTAGTTCTGAGTATATATCGCTTATCTGAAAATGTTCACCAATATAAAATCCTTCACTAAAATATCTAGATAGCTGACCGTTAGCTTTGGCAAGTGCTGTACCCTTTTCTGCTTGTGGTAACACTGTTATTATAAACTCAATTCCAAGGTTAATGATGTGCGCATCTAGTAAGTCTATTGTATCATTCATCATTCTATAATGGTTGAGCCATGTTTTAATATTTTGTTTTATAGTAAGATTAGTTTTTACTAATTTACCAAAACTGTCTTCAGATAAAACATACATATTAAGATTTCTCTTTAACGAATCAGAGTCTTTTTGTGCTGAACATCTTTTTATGGAACCATATTTGCTTGGCATTCTGTACAACACATTTTCATAATCAGCTTGAGTGACAGCTCTATTTTGAGTTGGAAAAGTATCAAAAATTTGTTGTTTTATTTCTTGAGGGCTTGTGTAAGTATTTTGTCCAATTATTGGACTTTCATTAGTTACCTCTAAAGATTCTCTGACCGCGACCAATTTTGAATTTGCGGCGCCATTAAGGTTTCCAAAATCAAAACTACTATTACCTACTTTATTGATAGTGCCTACAGCGGCATTAGAATTAGTAGGATTTGTTTTTCTATATAAAATTCTTAATTTTGTATTACTTGGCACAATGCCATAATTAACATTCTTGGATATTCTAGTTGGATCGAAAGTTGTGCTTGTAACATAATCTTTTCCGAATACGTCCATAGCTACCCTTTGAGGATCAGCTATAAGACTTGTGCTAGATTCTTGGCCACTTCCAAATTGTATTGACACGCTACTGCCTCTTCTTAATACCACAAATTTTCTAGACACCAACAATGGCTTCAAAATTGATGGCACATTATCATTTTTGAAATTATTATTTGGAATTTCTTGAAAAACCATATCTTGCGATAAGTTATCAACTTCATAGTATTTATTTCCGTCTGAATCAATCACTGATAAAATTTCTGCGACATTTGTTGTCTGTAGAATCAAGGTTCTAAATTTTTGATATTGACCAACTGTTATTTCTTCAACTCCAAACACTCCAGAAACAATTGATCCATAAGCTTTAATAGCATAATGCGTGGGCGCGCCTGTTGTTGCGCCGACTTTAGATACTACTATAGGGTGCTTTGGGTCACTGAAATTAATATTTTCTGTCAATAAATAACTTAAACCTGATTGACTTTTAAATCTAGTACCTCTATTGAGCGTAGGTATATATTTAACATCTGGACCTAATCCGGAAGCTTCTGCTGGTACTTCTAAAAACATGGCTATGGTGCCAAATGTAGAAGCAGGGCCTTTTTCTTTATATCCTAAAATTCTACCATGTCTTTGAATATTTTGTAAAGAATAAGAGGTATCTAAAAATGATTCATTTACGTTGTAGTCTAAATAGAACGACATTTGATCGCCAACATAGGCGACCGCATCCAACATCATTGATCCAAACGAAGCTTCGCTAAAATCTTGAAATTGATCTGGGTAGTATCTCTCTACAATGCCCAAAAGATCTTGCTTTATTGAGCGGTATTCCCGATGGGTATAATCTATAGGAATTATCTTTTTATTTTTAGACATTAACGATTTCCTTTATTAAATAGCAAGTTGTATAAAATCATTTAAACCAATCGCAGGTATTGAGTAAGCAACATGTACCCGTAATGTGTTAGATGAAAAATTGGTATCAAACGTAATGCCTCTAATTTTTATTACTGGTAAATAAATAGAAGTTTGTTTTCTGATCGCGTGCTCAATCTCACCAGGGGTATCTTCAGAAAAATTTCTAAATATATATTGATGTAGTCCCACTCCAAAGTTAGGCTCCATGACTCTTTCGCCAGGAATAGTCATTATTAACATTTTAAAATTTTGTTTAACCATTCCTTGAATGGTCTTAATCATAGTATAGCCATTTGAGCTATTATATGTAAGAGGTAGCTTTATTCCAATTGAAGACATATTTTATTTCCTATCATAATTACAACAATTTGTTATTTTTCGCACAAATTACCTTTAGAATCAAAGGGATTGCTGCGAACTTTCATTCTCTTTTTAAGAGGAAGGATGGTTTTTCCTAAATTAGGTTTAAGTCTATCTTTTAAATTTTGAATTGAAAATTTAACAGGATTATGAGACATCATCTGTTCTATGTCTTCTTCAAAAGTTCTTGAATTGTAGTATGTTTTAAATAAAGATTTTAAAGATGCTTTTGAATTGCGCAAAAGCACTTGATCCCAATTGTCCCATTCGGTAACAAACCAGCCACTAAACCCACTAGGCTTACGATCCTTAGCAGATGCCCACCCTTCAGTTAATAAATATGAAACGTTTCCTATGTCGTCAAATTGTATTTTAACTCCTGGGCCATCCGAGTTTCCAAAATATTCTCCATTTGGTACTGTTGTTTCCCCAATTGATGGCAAAAATGCCATGTCATTATAGATTGCTAATGTTGAAAGCAATTTATTGATTGGCATAATATAGCGATTCATCAATCTGAACTTATCATCATTTTTAAGTAATTTAATTAAACATAATAATTCTTTTGAATTTGCTTGAAGAGGCATATATTGCTGTATCTGATAGTCTAGCACATCGCTCTCTACAGAAGTAATTTCGTATTTTTCATTATCTACAATCATTGAGAACTGAAGGCCGTTTCTAACACCTAACTGGCCGACTAGTCCAACTACTTCATCATTTACTATAACCTGCTCTAACGTTCCAGGATATATATCAGAAATATTAGCGATAGGATCATAAGATTGAATAATTGAGGCCGCTTGTTCTGGTGTATACTTAGAACCATCGATACTCACATACTTCTCAACCACAAAAGGCTTCAATGTTGACATCTCAAAATCATATCCTATGGGCTCAATATCACCAATAGGAACTATCATATTTGAGATATAATGGTCATGAGGGCCGACGCCTTCGAATCCAAACAAATCTTTACAGCTCGGATAACATTCGCTTTGTGCAGCTTGTACAGTCCAAGCTATGATTCTATGTTTGTGGTAGATTCTGTTATCAAGCGGATTATACGCTTCATATGCCCAACCATTACCATCTTCATCAACTTGATATGTGTGTACGTGATTGGCTACATTAGAGGTAGTTCCGTAAGAGGGTCCGCTGGGGGATGTTTCTTCAATCTCAATTATCTCTTTATCTAAATCAAGACCAATGCCACCTTGTGTAAAATTAGTTAAAACATAATAATCAATATCATTATATTTTGGCTCGATATTCATTGTTTTTAAGTTGTTTAAAAACTTTTCGCCCATTAAATTAAGCTCATTTTTAACCATTTCTCCCAACACAATTTTAGCATCATCTTCCGAAATTTTAACCGCTTCTAGGTTTAATCTTTCCCTGTAATTTTTGTATGTCTCAAAGCCCTTTAGTCCTTGAATAGCCTTGACTGTGCCACCAAAAGGTATTGGCAACATTGCCGCTGCAGCAAAAGAATTGAAATCTCCTCCAAAATCTTGAGCATCTATCCAATGTTGTTTAGTTGGAAATTCATATCTAGTTTGTAGAATGTTTAATCTTTTAATAGCCGACAATACAGCAGCGGGAGGATCTATTATAGTTCCGTCGTCAACTAATCTGCTATAAGTTTGAACAGTTTGTTCTAAAAAAGCGTACCAAAATTCTTCATCTTTAAATGGATTAAACAATTCTCCAAAGTCGCTTTGAGCATCTTTAAACGCAATCTCCATATTTTCTACGACGTATTGAGGATATATAGTGCTGTATACATCATCAAAATTAGGTTTAAAAATTGTAAATGTAGCCATTGTCTTTAAAAAATGTACACTAGCATAAATTCTACATGCGGCAACAATTATTCCTTCAATATTAGCAACCCCCATTCTTTCTAAAACTCTATTGTAAGGCAACTCAACTACACAATCAGGATCATATGTTAATCTTTCATCATTTGGAATTTTATTATATGTGTCCTTTACTCTTTCAACTATGTCACTAAAATCTATTAAATCTGTATTAGTGGGCTTACAAGGACTAAGCTCGGGAAACATAACATCTACCATACCCATCCATCCACTATTGTTTAAAGGTTTGATGTAAACTGGCGGATTTACATAATTTCCGCCATATTGGGCCGGCTCTAAGTAAAAAATTCTAGTATTTTCCGGAGTGCCGGCCTCTTCATTTTTATACTGATCGTAGCTAATTCCCAATATAGCATTGTCTTCAATAATGTTTTCTCCGTTAATAGTGGCATCGCTATATAATGTTCCTCCAGGGCTATCGGTTTGACCCGACTTAACAACATACTGAGTATCATCAGGAGATAAATTATCATACTGGGCACCATAAAGGTACGCAAATTCATTATTTGCTACTTCGGATACAATAGATGAATATATATTACCAACAATTTCATCATAAATAATTTTTATATTATCTATAGAATCAGCATACCCTTGTTGTGTGAGCATTTCATTTAATAAAATTATTTGAGGAATATGATCTTGAGAGATGGCAAAACTTTGTTGAAAAACAGGAAATTTATCCCAAATATTTTCACTTTGTGCCTTATTGAATACCTTTCCAAAAATATCATCTACGGCTAAAAATTCAAATGCTCTTTGTTTTAATATAGAGTCTGTACGTTCACTAGATGACAAAGCTTCGGCCTGTTCATCAGTCATATTTTTGACATCCGACCTCAACATTGTTGCGTTAGAATTCAAAAGATTGGTTATATTTACTCTGGTCGCGTTAAACGGGGCATTGACCATATAATTATCTTCTGAGTTTTTTACCTCAACAACTTCAGATAGGAACAAATTAATATCAAAACCATATAAAAATTGACTAGAAAAACCTAAGCCTTTGTTATTATCTTTAAATTGTATTTGAATATCTGGAGTAGAACGCCTGGCTCCTTTAATAAATTGTACTATCTGTTCTTCTGTTTTTACAACAGGATACGTATCATAGCCAAAATCTGGTAAATTAATTATGTTAACAGGCTTATAAATATCAAGGCCCAGCTCAGCAAACGTTTTAGTAATAATTTTTTCTTGACTAAAATTAGTATTAGTTGAAAATTGAATATTCATATTAATTAATTGGTCTCTCAACCATTCAGCAACATATGCTGGAAATTGACCTTCTCCAATAGTAGCTTGTCCTGCGACATTAAAGTATAGATTAGGATTAATAAAATTAAAATATCCAACTCTATTAAACGCTTTACGGTAGTGTGCCGTAAGAGGGTTTCCTAACGTATCGCTCAAAATCATATTAAGCATACCCCAATTTTTTTCTCCGGGGCCATTTCCAAGCATGTCTTTTGAAAATTCAAGATGCAATTGCCCCATACTTAAATCAAGGCCTTGATTTGCTACGTAGTTTATAGCCGGATCTTCAAAGGGTAAAATTCCATTATCGCAACCAGGGTCTGATATAAATGGTGGTATCGCATTCGCTAACAGCTGTTGAGGATCTTGCTGTATCGCATCAAGGGTATCTAAAAGTTCCTGCTGTTCATTTTCACATATTTGTTTAGCTTGCTCAGAAGTAGCGCGGCCAGCAAGTAAATTAGATCGATATTCACAAAAATTTTCTAATTGTTCAGGCGTAGCACACAAGGATGGGTTTGCTGGGTAGGGGTCATTTTGATCTAATGTATTTAAGAAGTCATTCATCGAATCTTTAAACGAGGCTGGGAATAAGTCCCCCATACCTTTAAATAAATCAGCCATAGCCGCAGCATCCGGGAGCGCTTGTTCATATTCCGGGTATTCATTTTTTTTAATTTCATCCACTACCGCTAGAGCTTCTGGCGACTGACGTCCTAAAAATAAACCCATCATTTCTGCTCTTGTAAGAGAAGACGCCATATCATTGGCGAAATTCATCATTTTTTCTGGGTCAGCTAAGGCTGAAGATCCTAATCCCAGTGTTTCTAGTATGTTTAACGTAGTGGCGTTAACTTGTTCGTCTGTTGCTTCTGGACCGCAAACAGCTTCTTTAATTATACTAGCAAGATCGGCTTGCTCTGTAGAGCGTACTGAGTCTATCATATATCTACCTGTAACTTCCACAGTCTTACACATGGTGCTTCCAAGCAAATTACAAATTTTTACCATTAATTTAGTCAATACTTCTACTAAAACTCGTTGTAAAGCAACGTTTATTGCAATAGAAAGATTTCCAGATATGTCTCTTCTTTCAGGAAGCCAATGAAGCGGATTAGTAATTAATGGTAGCGTTATATCATCAATTTTTCTACAAAAAGGAACTTCAACATCATTAATAAAATCCAACATTGATGGACTTAATACAGGAGGCTTTGGACAATCAAACAAGAAAAAAGTTTTTACCAATAATTGCGAACCAGGAAACTTGTTCAATACATCAACTACTGTTAATAAGTTATCTTTAAAATATTCAAGAATCTCATCAGTATAGAGTTCCATAACTAAATTATTAGACGAATCAATATCTTGCTTTTTGTTTAAAAAATTTTGTGCTAACGTTCCTGAATGAGAGTTAGTGGCCTGCGTGCTTAATGTGTTGTTAGCATTTGGCGAGTCCGAAGAAGATCTCAGAGATCTATTAACTTCTCTTTGTTGTCCTCGCGCCAACAGTGTAGCTCCAAGATTGCTTCGTCCAGATGACCATGGTTTTATATTTGTTATTTGACCAGGATCAACACCTGACTCAATTAAATTATTAATTTTTTCGTTAGCTGAATCAGCTCTAAATAAATCACCTGAATTTAATTTTTGAAAAACATTTGCTTCAATTTCTTCTTGTGCTTCTGGGGGCAGTCCTACAAACAGGCGTCCAAAATTGTCTAATGACATACCTTGTAAAGCAGAACGCACAATCCTACTTAAAGCTTGTTCCAGTGTTAAACCGGCCATTAAACATTTCATTGCGTCTAAAGCGAAGTCTTTCATCCCGCATAACTTAATCCGATCGAAAAAATCATTAAAGGCCTGATCTATTGTTCTTCTTCCGCCTTCAGAAGCTTCGCGATTAAACATTTTTAAACATTTAGAAAGAAAAACTTCCCCTTCCATTTCAAGTTGTTTAAAGGCTTGCTGTCTTGCTAAAGAGAGAATATTTTCTCTTCCTATGAGATTACTTTGGGTGCGAGTATCAAAAGCTAAATTTAATTCAGCATCTTCTTGTCGCAATCCTTCAAGATCAGATTTACATGATTGTTTGTTAAAAAGATATGTTAACGTATCTGAGAATCCTAAATCAACATCTAAGACGTCGTGTCCTAGTTGCTTTCCTTCAGATAATAACACTTCTCCAACACAACTAGCTGATGTCAGGGGGTTTTCAATTGAAGTGTCTGGCCAATTAAAAGTAGAAATAACCTTTGGGTAGGTATAATTAATTATAAATTCTGACCAGGATCCAGGACTACGTGCTTGGAGGGATTGAGCCATAGGCTCAAGTTGAGCTATATATGCCATAGCTGTTCTATCTTTAAAGTGACCTTTCTCATTTAAAAGTTTAATTTTCTTTTTGCCAAAAATAAATTGTTTTTCCCCACAGCTTGTGGTAGTAATAGTTATTTTTTTCAGTTCGTATTCAGATGTGAATTTTAAAGTCAGAGTACTAACAACTTCATATCCTTTTAGAAAAGTACTATTAACGCCTAATAATGGAGCAGCACCTCTTATACGATAACCCTTTCTATTTAAAAATTTCTCAATATCATTAATAATCTTCTCTATCGTACCAGTACCAGTGACTCCGTTATCTCCGTACCTGTCTAAATGAAAAAGAGTATTTTCAGAAGTGTATATAATATTTCCTTTTTGCGTTGCTCGAAAAACTTTTAAATAAGTTGCATATAGATTTAAAGCTTTTCGAACTTTTAAAGCATTATCCGCGAATTCATCTGCGTTATATTGAACTGTTATGTCTGTGCTTGAATCTTCTTCAAGATCTTCTGGATCTTCTTGCGTGTTCTCGTCTATACTGTCAGGTAAATTATTTAAATCATCATACGGCGCCGAATATAAAAGTTTTACGGTAGAGCCTAGGCGAAAGCTTAAGTCATATTTTTCAGATTTGATAAAAGCTTTTATCTGTTCTAAAGTTGAATCATCAGTATTTTTTTCATAATATTCTAAAAATGCCAAAGCAGCGTCATCTTTAAAATCTTCAAATATATTATTCAGAACATCATTAGAAATAGCCTCGGGATTATTAGTATCGTTAGGCAGTAATGTCTTCAAAGGTGTGGATACTGTAACTTGATACTCGCATATCCTTTGATTCAACCATGGCTGTAGTGATTGTTGTTTTTTCCAATCGGGAGCAATATACGTAGAATCCGTCTTGCAAGGTGGGCACACCTTATAAGAGGGCACTGCTGCTAAGTCGTCACACCTATCTAATAATCCAGTATTATCACTATCTTGATATTTTAAAAATTTAGAATCTGCCATTTTTTTATCCTAAGATGTAAACACGTTTGTGCTTTTGATCAACTTTGATCCTCTTTCTAAGTAATTTGTTTCCCAAGCACCTTTTTCTACTCGTAAAGAAGCTAATGTTTGAAGAAATCCAGCGAAGGTTTCTTTAGTCAGAGTACCACATATAGCCGGATAATGAGGATTAATAACAGGAGGCACTTGAATACCTAATGTTGCGGCGAAAACTCCTTGATACGCTCCCATACGAATAAGAGCCCCTATAACCTTGTCTAACATCCAAGCTAGCTCACGCATACACATGATCATAGTTTCGCCTTTCACCACACCTTGTAAGACCGGCACTTCTTCATAGGGTCCAGTTTTAAATGGATTTTTTACTGTATAGTCGACATTCCCAGCTGACAAAATTATCGGAGGAGCGATTGGTAACTTATTACCCACAGAATCTGAGACTCCCGATGGCCCTGTTTTTGCTTGCGGTTGACCGGTAGATATTTGAACTCCTCCGACACCAAAAATTCGAACTTGATCAGCAAAAGTCACAATAGCAGATTGGCCCTTAATGTTTCCAATTTGAGCTTCACAGAAGCCAAAGTTTTCATCAGCCCTAGTCATGTCCGATATGTAAATTTTAGCGGCATCTCCAAATGGTGAAGGGTCAGCGTATGTTCCATCAGAGGGCCCTTTTCCTTGATTTGCGCGGGCCATTTTTCCTACTACTATTTCTACTCTATTTGTACCTTTAGAATAAGGAGAGGCGCCTTCCCCTCCATAACCACTATTGCGGCCGGCCGGGCGATCTTCACCAAAAATAATATAAGCATTTCGGGTGCCGTTTTGTATAACTTTTTCGTTTTGTGCGCGGATATGATTTATTATTTTATGAAAGGCGCCAGTATTTAAAGGTCCTCTTTCGACTACATTTACACTTATATTTTCTTCTATTTTCTCTTGTAGTGATTTACGCACAGATCTGCGTAATTCATCCAATTCATCAAGTGTATAAAGAGGGACTGTAGGAGGGGACATGCTGAATCCTTTATAGATTACTAACTTGTGAATGCTAGAGTAGTGTAGTTTTGATCGCCGCGGCCAGTTAGCGATGATTCTCGATAATTGCTGATGCTGTCGAGAAGCCAGGTGATATTTCCGCCACTTGCTACAGCATTTAGTATGAACTCTGGAGGAGTATGCGCGCCGTGCGCTGAGCTATACTCTTTGGAGCCCAAAATTAACGCAGTTCGCAATATAGCTTGAGCGACAGCAGGAGGGCCGATGCGCGGAAAGTGCGGGTTGCCGGCGTCATCACCGCCGGCAGAACCGTTACACCTTTGAAAACCTGTCTCTCTAAAATCATTGAACTGTAATCCAAAAGATGTCCACTCGTATGCTAGCTCCTGGCCGGCCCACAAAAGATAATCACTTTGATTTATTTCTTGAGATATTGCGCTATTATGAGGCAATTCGTCATCTCCAGATGCTTTTTGAAGCATGGATGCTAAAGGGTCGGCGGTCCCTGTATATTCATTCATTTGATATGGCTGCTTTGCGGCGGCTCGGGGGAACAAAGAAAGATCTATGCCGCTTATTAAATAAGCCCCTAATCTTTTGCGAGCCATTAAGCACAACCAAATACCAAGAGCAGTTTGATAATAAGCGTCAAATAATATATTTTTTGTATCATCTTCTGTGAGCCCTACAGCATCAAGAAATCTTTGATGAGTCGTAGGCATTACTTGAAATTTTCCAGCAGCACCGATATATCCTCTTTCTGTTGATATAAAATCCTCGCTACTATCCTCGCCAGCTGTGAGTGCATCGCCGTACCTTTTCCTTTGAAGTTGTCGGACGTCCCAGACTGAGAGTGTTGATAAACTTTGTGGATAAATCAGCCAGGATCTGACGCTATCTGATGGCGCTGGGGGCGTGGCGGTTGTTATGGTTGTGCCCGATGTAGAATCAAAAAGAAATGGAATAGGATCACCAGGGATTTCGGTTTCGTAGGTCACTGTTCTGCCATCGCCGCGTGTCTCCGTGCGCCTAGTCGTAGTACCCTCCGTGGTGCCGGCTTGGATAAGATATTCCGCGCGGCCGGGCGAA
>MDTB01173622.1_pt1 | contig 11079 bp, 9 predicted proteins | sample 811161 | NCBI WGS metagenome assembly MDTB01 (sample SAMN05326650, study PRJNA326480) | marine metagenome | isolation source: seawater | place: Mediterranean Sea | collected 2009
ATCTCAAGTTTTAAAGAGATGAGTGAAATTTCAGGTAAGAAAAAAACTCGAGTTATACCAAAAATTTCTAATGAGGAATATCAGGCTAAGTATATTGAGGCACTATCAAATTACCAGAATGGAGAATGGAATGTCAGTTTAGATGGATTTAAATTTCTCATTCAATCTGATAGTAATCATGAATTAGCAGATAATTCACAATATTGGATTGGTGAAGTATACTATTCTTTAAAAGATTTTAAAAGAAGCATAAAAGAATTTGAAAAAGTTTTCACTTTTCCTGGCACAAATAAAGCTGATGATGCCCAGTTTAAATTAGGTTTATGTTATGTAAATATTGGTGAATTAGATAGGGCTAAAATTGAATTTGAAAATTTGATTGAATTATATCCAAATAGCGAATACTTTTCTAGAAGCCAAGAGCTTTTCAAGCAGTATTAATTTTAAAAAGAGGACTTAATAGATGTCTGCACTTAAACTATATTTTTTATCATCAGAAATTGCGCCATTTTCGGAAACATATGAATTATCAATTTTTTCAAGAAAAATAACAACCAAGTTACATAATATGGAAGATGTAGACATTAGAGTTTCACAACCTAAATATGGTTATGTAAGTGAAAGGAAATATATCCTCAGGGAGGTTATTAGATTAAAGGATTTACCTGTAGTTTTTAACGATGAAAAACATATTATTAATATGAAGTCATGTTTCATTCCTGAAACACGCGTTCAGGTTTATTTTCTAGAGCATAATTTATTATATAAGGCCTTGCCTGATTTAATTTATAAAGCAAGAAACGGACGAGTATTTAGTGATTTAGATGAAAGATTTGCTTTTTTTTCATTTTCAGCTATTGACACTTTAACATCTTTATTCTGGGCTCCAGATATATTTATTTGTAATGATTGGCAAACTTCTTTTGTCCCACTTTTATTAAATCAAAAATTCAAACACGAAGATTTTTATGCAAATATGAAAACCATATATATATTGCATTCAATAAATGATTATAGTTATGTTTCTAAAAAGACCTACGATATGTTAGGTTTAAATACAAAAAGTTCTGATAAATTAATAAATAATCATATTCCAGCCATAGAAAATTCAGATTTAACTATTATTATGAATTATGAATCAACAGATTTATTAGAAAGTTTAAAAAAAGATAAAAATTTATATAAAACAATTAAAGAAAATGAATGTGAAGTAATTGATATGCCAAAAAAAACAAATAGGGAAGCATGGAAAGATGCAGTTTCAACTATTAAATCCTTATGTGAAAAATTAAGATGACAGAAGTTTCGTGGCCTTTATTTAAAAAGCGTTTTCGAATTATATTTTTAATCTGCATTCTATTATTTGCTTGTGAATCAGATCCAGTTATTTTTAATCCTGTAGGAGGTTATGAGTATTTAAATAAATCTTTTTCATTAGATAAAAGTTTTTCAAGGTCTTATCAAGGTAATAACTATACTGGATTAAGTGAAAGGTTGTATTCTGGTTATCTTCCTGAGCAAGATTCAGCTCAAGTATATATAAACTTATTTCCTGAAATTTTAGATACTCATAATATATGCTCATCTAATGAAATTAAAAATTTTAGTATCATTCTTAACACCGTTTCCCCAATTTTATTAAAATATGATTCTACACATTTTGATACCTTGATTGATTTCAGTGCATTAAAGGTGCATATGATTTTATCAGATTTAGTTTCTGAAGATCAAATCTTAAGTTTCGAGGCTATAAATCAACAAATAGCTGAAACAGATGCTAAAATAATTTCTAGTGTAAATCTTTTTGAAAGCAGTGTAGAAATTGATTTACTATCATCAGATAGCAATATTGTTAATCAATGGTGTGAGCAGAATACGCAAATTGGTTTAATCCTTAAATACACTCCTAATGACTCATCTTACATAGAATTCTATTCATCTGATATAAGTCAAATAAGTTTTGCCCCTCAATTATTTATCAATTATAGTCATTACGATGAGTCAAATAAAATTTATAACAGATATAGCGTTGATGAAGTATCATGGTCCAGTATAATAAATTTAGATAATGGACCTTATTTTATTAATGATACTAATTCTATTGATTGGGGAACGTTTTATTTGATGGATTTGAATAATAATGATAAAATCATAGATAGTCCTCTAGAAGATTATTCGCCTGCAATCTCTGATTTCAATTTAATTAATTCTGGAGAAACTTTAGATTTAGTAACAATTAAGTTAAGCTTAAATTCCCAAATTATAGATGATTTAGATTCTATTGAATTTTTTATAGATAATGCTTTCGGATACATTAGTGAAGATGATCCAAGTAAAGATAATTATGATATTGAATTTAGGCCGGATAGTTCTGAAAACAATTTACTCTATGATTTAGGTGAATTGTTCAATGATTTTGGTCTTGATAATTGCCCTGATAGCTTAGAAACAGGGCTAGAAGATAATAAGTGCAGTTCGGCTTTAAGTACATATAATTTAGGTACTGAAGGAAACAATATTAGAGATTGGATTGATTATAATGGTAATAATCAATGGGATAATGGAGAAGGTGAGGAATGGGGCGACTGGGGGAATGACTGGTGCCCTGATAGTTTAGAAGGAGGTAATGGAATTTGTTTAAATTCACCTCCAGAATTAAGTTTAGGTTATGATCCTAATCAAGATAATATTGATCCGTCTGGTGATGATTGGGATGGTATTAATAATTTAAATGGAACTGAAAAAAATAATGTTTGGGATATAGGTGAACATTGGTTCGATTGGGGTTTAGATGGATTGCCAATTTCTGTATTAGGTTATGCTGATTCTACCGAGGGTAATGGTATTTATGATTTTGGTGAGAAATTTACTGATACTGGAATTGACGGGTTGTTTAATAAAGATGAGGCAGGTTTTAATGAATATAGAACCGAAGGTAATAATCAATTTGATGGAAGTGGAGAATTTAATGATTTTGGATTAGATAATATTTGTCAAAATTGTGAAGGAGACACTGATGATGATGATTATAATATAGATCCTAATAATGATAATTGGTTTGATTGTAACAGTGACCAAACTATTTGTCAAAATGATTCTAATTGGGATACCGATTATGGTAACGAAAAATGGGACTTAAATGAAGGAACTGAAAACAATGGTATTTTAGATTTAGGTGAAGAATGGTTTGATTGGGGTTTTGATGGCATACATGATTCTTTAGAAGCATTTCAATCTTCATTAATTATACCAATTATGGTTAGTCAAAGTAATTATATTTATAATTTGGATAGTGGTAATGATTTGTCCTTTCCCCAAAATTCAGACGATGATACTGTTATGGTTTGGATCTCTAAAATATCAAGAAATGATAATTTTATCACTATTGAAATCAAAGGTAAATCAAATTTAAATTTAAAAGGTTTAGAGTTTCAATTAATTCATACTCCATATAGTAAAATAGATACATTTTTAGTTGATAATAAATATTATATACAGGATATTAATGATAGTAAAATATTTGAAGATTTAACCTTAATACCTAAAAAACAATATTCTGATGAGTTATTACTTGAAAATTTATTTACTGAATATTCAAATGATGTTTATGCGACTTTTGATTTTGACAGCTTAAATGAATTTATTTATAGTGAAAACTTCATTTTTTCTCATGAATACTCAAATTTAGTTTTTTATATTGATAAAACAAAATCTCATATAGATGACAATGGTATGCAAATATTAATAATTCATACATCTGAAAATAATTCTGATCAGTTGTTAGCATCCAAAATGATCTTTGGTGAATCTGATTCTGTTCAAATTAATATTGGGCAGCATTTAAGGGCTTTTCAAGCTGATACTTTAGATACTTATAATGGCTTTAAAATTATGTATGGAAGCAGTAATCTTTACAACTATTCAAAGTTATATTTTTTAGATAATGCTAGATTAGATATAATGTACACAAAATGAAAGATTTTATAGCTTTATCATTTTTTATAGGTTGTATTTTCTGTCAATCTTCAGGACTATATGTATACGGAATTGGGGAAAGAGTTGATACAATAGATCCAATTTCGATTGCATTAGGCAACTCAAGTTTTTTTTCAGGTAATTCTAAAAATATTAATAATGATTCACCTTCTTCTGTTTGGCGCTCAGCTTTAACTCGTTTATCTATTCATTCTGGATTAGACTATTATGATGTAAATGATTATTCAAATCAGTTCAGGCAAAGCTTGACATCATTTTCTATATATTTTCCTGTTAGTAATAAAAAGGTGCTAGGCTTTGGCTTGCAACCAGTTTTTAGAATCAATGACCTGCAAGTTATTGACGAAAAATATAGCTTTATTGGCTCAGACAAAAGTGTAACTAATAAGCCGATTGCTTATAAAAATAATTATAGTATAAATGGGGGTATATCTCAAGCCTTTTTAGTTTATTCTTGGCAATTAAATCCAAAATTTTCTTTCGGTATCAAGTATTCGTTACTATTTGGGAATCAAATTATATCTGATGAACTGTATACTTATGATGTTTTGATTGATACTTCTAATTCTAATTATTTAATTATAGATGAAGTTGCAATTGATACTGAAACGCTATTAGTATTAGCTAGTAACCAAACTTTGACCGAAATTAGTAGAAATAAAAAATTTAAAGGATCAAGTATCACTTTAGAGGGAAGGTATATTTATAATAAGCATGAACTTGTATTAAATGCTCTAATTCATAATAAAAACAATATTGAGATTACCACGGAGCAAAATATAAATAATTTTATTTCTTCCTCAACTTCTCAAATCAGGTCTGAATCTTTAAGCTATAACTTTGGTTTTGGTTATAAAAGCAAAATATCAAATAATACAGGCTTATTATTTGAATTTCATAAAAACCCTTCTTTCAATATACCCTCAAGCATATCTATATTTAATGTTTCACCTCCTGGTGAGGATTCTTTTCATTTAGGATACTTTTATAGATTCCCAAATTCTAGAATAGGTTTTTGGAACAATATGATATTTAGACTAGGTAGTTACTATAAAAATAAATTTTTTGCTGATGATCTTCAGCTTTTTGATTTTGGTTTTACTTTAGGTTTAGGGGTTGAATATATTAATAATACACAATCTATAGATATTGCATTAAGATTTGGTAATAAAGAAAGCTTATCTTTTTTAGGTGAGATAGAAAATTATGTTAGTTTACATATTGGTCTTACGACTGGTGAAAAATGGTTTATGAAAAGAAGGAGAAAATAGTTGAAAATTAAAAAATTATTAATAAGTGTTATCATATTGTTTGGTTGTGTTCCACCATCTATTGATTCAGAATCATCAGATATAGAGGTTTATGCTAATTTAGAAGATTGTGAGCCTTGTCCACTTCTACTAAACTTCGCATCCTCAAATTATCAAAATAGAGATTGGCAAAGTGCTATTAATAATTATAATCAGTTATTACAATGTAATTGTGGGCAAGTGGATCCTGAAAATACATTTAAATATATGGGGTATTCTTATCAACAATTAGGTCTGTACGATAGTGCTGGTTATATTTTTAAGCAAGGTCTAAAATATACGCCTGAAGATGTAGATTTATTAAAAATGGCGGGTGAAAATGCTGGAAGATTATCTAATTTTGAAGATCAAATATATTATTTTGATAAAATTTTAAGTTATGATGAAAGTAATTTAAAAGTGTTAGAAATGTTGAGCGAAGTATATAGAGATAATCAGATGTATGAAGAACAGGTCAATATTCTTAATATTTGGTTGAAATATGATCCTACGAGTAAAAATGCTAATGCTGAGAAAAAAGCAGCATTTTCTGCTCTTGGTAAAGATGAATCAGATGTAGATAGAGAGCGATGGGAGTCAGAAACATCAAATATTCAGTACGGTATTGCTTATATGGAATCATTAGAAAATTCAGGATTTCAAGAAAAAATGTTAGAAGTAGGTAACGAATTGTTAGTCTACGAAAAATATAACGTTATTATTTTAAAAAAATTAGCAAAAGCATATTCAGATTTATATAAAGAAAAACAAGCCTTAGAAACATATCTTATATTATCTAAAGTAGATCCAACTAATTTTGAAGTCCCCATTGAAATTTCAAAAATTTATATAAATCAAGAGAAATTTACTGATGCATTAGATTGGGCTGAGAAAGCAGTAAGTATTAGTGGAGAATCTGGTAAATCAATTTTTCAAAGAGCTGAGGTTTTTTATTCAGTTGCTGAATTTTGCAGTAGCGATCAATTAAGTTTTTGGGATAAGGTGGTTTATGAAATCTCTTGGCAAGATTATTCTTTAGCCGTAAATAAAGGATATAGTCAGGCAAAGAATAGAAAAGATTTTGTAAGTGAAAATTTTGTTACTACAATTAATGATTGGTTTATGAGGCCAGATGGAGAAGAGCAAACTTCACCAAAAGGAGATTGTTATAATTGGATTAATAGAGAGGTAAAGAGGAAGAAATGAAAATATTTATAGCTTCAGATCATGCTGGTTATGAAATGAAAAATCATTTAATTGATGTTTTAAATAATTTAAATCATCAAATAGAGGATTGTGGAGCTTTTACTTTTGATCCTTTAGATGATTACCCTGATTTTATTACACCTGCTGCTAAAAAAGTTGCTTCAACTATTAATTCTAGAGGAATTATACTTGGAGGGTCTGGTCAGGGAGAGGCCATTGCTGCAAATAGAATACAAGGTATTAGGGCAGCAGTTTATTATGGTGGCCCGAGAGAAATAGTTAAATTATCTAGACTACATAATAATGCAAACATACTTTCCTTAGGTGCACGTTTTATAGCAAAAGAAGATATTATTGACATAATTTCACTATGGCTTTCCGAATCATTTAAAGGGGGAAGGCATGAACAAAGAATAAAAAAATTGGATGATTAAAATGGAAAAATTAAATACATTAGATCCAGAAATTTATAATTGTATAGAAAAAGAAAAAAACAGGCAACAAAATACGTTAGAAATGATTGCTTCTGAAAATTTTACAAGTACTGCTGTTATGGAGGTAGTTGGTTCTGTATTAACTAATAAATATGCTGAAGGCTATCCTGGCAGAAGATATTATGGCGGATGTGAAGTGGTAGATGTGGCTGAAAACTTAGCTAGAGAAAGAGCAAGGCAATTATTTAATGCTGAATATGCAAATGTACAACCTCATTCAGGCTCTCAAGCTAATATGGGAATTTATTTAACATTGTTAAAACATGGTGATAAAGTTATGGGATTGAACTTATCCCATGGAGGGCATTTGACTCATGGAAGTCATGTAAATTTTTCTGGTCAATTTTATGAATTTATTTCTTATAATGTAAATAAGGATTCAGGAAGAATAGATTTTGATGAAGTGGAATCGCTAGCTAAAAAGCATAAGCCTAAACTTATAATTTGTGGGGGAAGTGCATACCCAAGATATATTGAGTTTGAAAGTTTTAGACAAATAGCTGATAAAATTGGAGCTTTTTTATTGGCTGATATTGCACATCCTTCAGGCCTTATTGCATCTGGAGTACATCCATCACCATGGCCATATTGTCATTTTGCAACTTCTACAACCCATAAAACCTTAAGAGGTCCTAGAGGTGGATTAATACTTATGGGCAAAGACTTTCAAAATACATGGGATGCAATTGCTCCTAAATCTGGAAGAATTAAAATGCTTTCTGAATTAATCGATTCAGCTGTTATGCCAGGAATACAAGGAGGTCCACTAATGCATGTAATAGCGGGTAAAGCTGTTGCTTTTGGTGAGGCATTAAAAAAACCTTATTTGGAATATTGTCAGAGAATTGTAAAAAATGCACAAATTTTAGCTAAAAGTCTTTTAAATTTAGGCTATGATATAGTTTCTGGTGGTACAGATACACATTTAGTTTTAATTGATTTAACAAAAAAAGGTATTTCAGGAAAACAAGCAGAGAATATTTTAGAGTCTGCAGGAATTACTCTTAATAAAAACATGGTACCTTTTGATAAAAGATCTCCTTTAGTTACTAGTGGTATTAGAATTGGAACTCCAGCGCTTACTACTAGAGGGTTTGGCGAAAATGAAATGAAAATGATAGCAACATTAATAGATGATGTTTTATCAAATATTGATAGTGAACATATTATTAATTCAGCAAAAAATAGTGTTTCAGATTTATGTAATCAATTCCCAATTTATGAAAGTTTAGTTTTAGATGAAATGTCCCAGTTGTAGAAATGATGATTCAAAAGTTGTAGATTCAAGGTCTATTAAAGGTGGTATTAGTATTAGAAGAAGACGTGAATGTAATCATTGCGGTTTTAGATATACCACTTATGAATATGTTTTGGATAATCCTGTAAAAGTCATCAAGAAGTCTGGTGAAAGAGAAGAATACGATAGGTCAAAATTAGAAAAAAGTTTTAGTATAGCTTGCAAAAAACGACCTGTAGCCCAAGATAAAATTCAAAAAGCAATCAACAGTATTGAAGAAAAAATTAGTAATATTTCTAATATAGAAATAGAAGCAAATCAGATTGGTGGATTGGTTATGGATGAATTGCAGGACATTGATAAAGTAGCATTTATTAGATTTGCTTCTGTTTATAGAGAATTTAAAGATATAGGTGAGTTTCAAGCTCAAATTGAAGATTTAAAGGATTAGAGCTTTTGATTAGATCTGAATAATTTTTTATATGTTTCGTTTATTTCTCTATCCTATTAATTTGCTTGTTAAGTCTCTTGAAGGGGTAGGCCGTTATATAGAATTAATGTCTAGCATGTTTCGCTCCATATTTTCGTGGCATAAATACTTGAGCTTAACTGTTGATCAAATGTTTCAAATTGGAGTGTTATCAATTCCAATTGTAATTTTAACAAGTCTCTTTTCTGGAATGGTAACATCAGTGCAAGCTGCTTATCAATTTGAATCAGGCTTTGTTCCTAATTGGTTTGTTGGTAGTATTGTTGGTGAATCTATTTTACTTGAATTAGCTCCAATGATAACAGCTCTTGTTATGACGGGAAGGCTTGGAGCGACCATTGCTGCAGAAATAGGTACAATGCGAGTTTCTGAGCAAATTGACGCTCTTGAATCTTTATCTTTTGATCCTGTTTCATTTTTAATTTTTCCAAGAGTTTTAGCCTCAGCTATTATGTTTCCAATTTTAATTATTATTGCTGATATTTTTGGTATTCTAGGAGGATTATTTGCTGCTATCAACTCGATGGATGTGAGTTATCTAGAATTCATTAGAGGACTTAGAGGCTGGTTTCGTCCTTGGGACGCATGGTTTGGTTTAATAAAAGGTTTTTTCTTTGGTATAGCTATTACCTCCATTGCCTGTTATCAAGGTTATTATACTACAGGAGGTGCTACAGGAGTTGGCAAATCAACTACATCAGCTGTAGTGGTATCATGCGTTGTAATTGTATTTTTAGATTATATATTAGCAGCAATTTTATTATGATTGAAGTTAAGAAATTATTTAAATCTTATAATAGTAAGTCCGTTTTAGCAAATGTCAACTTTTCTGTTAATACTGGTCAATCCATTGCAATTGTTGGTAAAAGTGGTGTAGGTAAGTCCGTTCTTTTAAAGTGTTTGATTGGTTTGATCAAGCCGGATAAAGGCGAAATAGTAATTGATAATAAATTAATTACAAAGATGAATTTTAATCAACTACAAGAGATAAGAGCAAACATAGGTATGGTATTTCAGTTTGGAGCATTATTTGATTCTATGAGTGTTGGTGAAAACATTAGTCTTGCTTTACGAAAACTTACAAAATTATCTGGAGAAGAAATTCAGTCTCGAGTCTCTAACTCTCTTTTAGAAGTAGATATGGAAAATACAGAAAAATTAATGCCTTCAGAGTTGTCTGGTGGCATGAAAAAACGTGTAGGAATTGCAAGAGCAATTGCTATAGAACCTAATTATTTATTTTATGATGAACCTACTACGGGATTAGATCCAATTATGACAGATAGTATTAATAGATTAATATTAAAAATTCAAAATACTAGAGAAGTTACTTCAGTTATAATTACACATGAAATGAGAACTGTGTATGATGTAGCTGATAGAGTTCTTTTTCTAAATGGTGGTAAAATTTGGTTTGATGGTAATGCTCAAGAAATAAAAGAATCGCAAGATATTGCTGTCCAGCAATTTATAACAGGTAATAGTACTTTAGTGAAATAAGGAGCCCTAAAAGTGAAAATTTCAAGACTATTTTGGATTGGTATGATATTTATGGTTAGTAGTGCTGCATTCGTTGCAGGTTTACTATATTTGCAAGATATATCGATTAGACAAGCAAACTATACTTTTACAGTATTATTTGATAACATTCAAGGAGTAAATGTTGGAGATCAAGTTGATATGTTAGGAAAAAAAATTGGTAAAGTTTCGCAATCTAGGATTATAGGTCAAAGAATATCTGTTGAACTTTCTATTGATAATTCATTTGCATTTAGTATACCTGTTGATTCAAAAATTGAAGTCAAAAGTGAAGGTTTGATTGGTTCAAAATATATTTCAATTACGCCAGGATTAAATACAAAAGATTATATTTTACCAGGAGAAACAGTTGAGGGGTTAAAAGAATTCGATTTTGCAGAAATTACTCCTGGTATTGTACCATTAACTCAAGATTTATCTGCATTCGCAAGGCGACTGAAAGCGACATTGGGTGAAGAAGAAAAAGATAAAATTAGGTTTACTATTCAAAATGTTGAATCTTTAACCTCAGAGCTTGACTCTTTAGCATTTAATTATGGAAGAATTATAACGGATGAGGATAAAAAAAATATCAAAGATTTTATAAAAAATCTAAATGGTGTTGTTAAAGACTTAAAGTATGGTATCAACAAAGAAATAAAAAAAATAGATTCTATGCTTGATGATTTTAAATTAGTTACGGATAAGTCTGAAGATTTAAGTAATACTATTTCTGTGCTTAAGGATGCAAGTCAATCTTTCAGTGAATCAACTGAGAAACTAAATAATGTTTTAAATAAGATTAATAATTCGGAAGGTACAATTGGTAAATTAATTAATGATCCATCA
>MDTB01139538.1_pt1 | contig 11078 bp, 11 predicted proteins | sample 811161 | NCBI WGS metagenome assembly MDTB01 (sample SAMN05326650, study PRJNA326480) | marine metagenome | isolation source: seawater | place: Mediterranean Sea | collected 2009
AATTGGTACAACTTTGGACTGAGAATTAACTTCTTCTTTTTTAAAATTGACTATTTTTTCAAGAAATGTCATTTTATATTTATTAAAGATTGTAAAACATTATTTGCCAGACCTGAATCAATTGCTTCTTCAGCTAATTTTACTCCTTCTTGCATTGACTCTGATTTTCCTCCTACTTTTATTCCTGCAGCAGCATTAAGTATGACAATATCTCTATGAGGACCTTTTTCCCCATTTAAAATATTTTGTAATATTTTCGCATTATAATTTGGACTACCCCCTTTAATAGCTATTGAATCAGAAGTAGAAATATCGTAATTCATTGGAGATATTATTCCTGATTGAATTTGACCATCAGGTAGCAATTCAGTAAATTGTGTTTGGGTAGTCGTAGAAATTTCATCTAGTCCATCATCACCATGAACTATCATAGCATGCTTAGAACCTAAAATTTTTAAAACATTTGCAATTTTTACTGTTATGCTTCCATCAAAAATACCCATAACTTGTCTTTTTACATTTGCAGGGTTGCATAGTGGCCCAAGTATATTAAACACTGTTCTTATAGCTAATGATTTTCTTGCTGTCATTGCGTGTTTCATAGCAGGATGAAGGGCTGGTGCAAACATGAAACCAAGACCAAATTTTTCTATACAATCGGTAACTTTATTTGGAGAAAGAGTGATATTTATACCTAGTGCTTCGAGTACGTCAGCAGAACCTGATTTAGAGGTCATAGATCTATTACCATGTTTTGCTACTTTTACACCAGCTCCAGCAACTACAAATGAAGCTACAGTTGAAATATTAAATGTACCACTTGCATCTCCACCAGTACCGCACATATCAATAGCATCATCAGATATGGATATAGTTGTCATTTTTTCTCTCATTGCTTGTGCAAAACCTGCAATTTCAAATGATTTTTCACCTTTGGCTCTCATAGCTATTAAAAAGCCAGATATTTGAGAATTATCATACTCTCCTGACATAATTTTTCTCATTATTTCTCTTGCCTCTTGTTGTTTTAAATCTTCTTGATTTAATAGCTTTTCAATAATAATCTTCATATTGTAAACCTTTATTTTTAATAAATAAATATTTAATGATTTTTAATTAAATACTATAGTAAAATAAAATTTTTAATCATCTGCATTCCGTATTCTGTGACAATAGATTCTGGATGGAACTGTAAACCAAAAATTGGTAAAGATTTATGTTCTAATGCCATTATCAGATTATTCTCAGTTTTAGCTGTAATTCGAAGTTTTTTTGGAAAATATTCAGCTATAGATACTAAAGAGTGATAACGAGTTGCTTCAAATTCTGTTGGTATATTTTTGAATATGGCGGATTCTGAATGTATTATTTTTGAAGTTTTACCATGTACAATTTCATTAGATCTATCAACTTTTCCACCAAAAGCAACCGTAATAGCCTGATGTCCTAGACAAATCCCAAGAATTGGGGTAGTTTCACTAAATGTTTTTATTAAGTCAATTGAAAGTCCCGCGTCTTCAGGTTTTCCGGGTCCTGGGGAAATTACAATATGAGTAGGATTTATTTTTTTTATTTCTTTTAAACTGATTTTATCATTTCTATGAATCACTAAATTAGGATTCATTGAGCCTATATATTGTACTAGGTTGTATGTAAATGAATCATAGTTATCAATAATTAGTATCATATAAATTATGAATTTTCTAGTCCATTTTCTGCGAAGTTGATAGCACTATTAATTGCTTTAGCCTTATTAATTGTCTCTTCCCATTCTTTTTCAGGACTTGAATCGTTTACAATTCCAGCTCCAGATTGAAAGTATGCTATATTATCCTTCATTAGCATAGTTCTAATAGCTATACATGTGTTCATGTCTCCACTGAAATCAAAATAACCAATAGCCCCAGAATAAATACCTCTTCTTGTAGGTTCTAACTCATTTATAATTTCCATTGCACGGATTTTGGGTGCACCTGTTAATGTTCCTGCAGGGAAACCGCTATATAATGCATCAATAATATCCTTATCCTCACGTAATTGCCCTCTTACATCAGATACAATATGCATTACATGCGAATAGTATTCAACAATCATAAATTCTTTAACATTTACGGTATCAAATTTTGCTGCTCTTCCAACATCATTTCTTCCTAAATCTACTAACATTAGATGCTCTGCTTTTTCCTTTTCATCAGATAATAAATCATTAGCCAATTCTTGATCAGCTTTTAAATTTTTACCTCGTTGTCTTGTACCTGCTATTGGTCTAATTTCAATTTCATTATCTTCAACTTTAACTAGAAGTTCAGGAGATGCACCTATAATATCAAACGAATCAAATTGTAAATGAAACATATATGGAGAAGGATTTATTGATCTTAGAGCTCTATACATTGTTAGAGGATTTACTGATGTATTTCTTTTGAATCGTTGACTTAAAACAAGTTGGAAAATATCGCCACTCTTAATTTTCTCTTTTGCTTTTTTTACAGCATTTTTAAATTGTTTTTTTGTAAAATTAGATTCTAAACTAGATTTATTTAATTTTTTAGGAGTTTGATAATCAATATCAGTATGTAGATCTTCACCCATTTTATCAATAGAAAGATTAGCATTTTCATATGCTTTTGAAAGGTCTAAGCTTTCACGTATTTGAACATTATTAAATAATATAATTTGATTTTGAAGATGGTCAAAAGCAATTAAATCATGAAATAGCATAAAGATTGCATCAGGGCATTTTGTTTCATCATTTTTGTGTATAGGAATATCTTCTATCCATCTAATACTTTCATAACCCATATACCCAACCATACCTCCTGTGAAATGTGGCATATTATGCAGTTTGGGTGCAGAGTATTTATCTTGAATTCTTCTTAGTTCTTTTAGAAAAGGAGTATCTTTTTCTTCCCACTTATTATTTTTGAATATTAATGTTTTATCATTCTCAGATTTAATAATTGAAATTGGATTGCGCCCTATAAAAGAATATCTTCCATACCTTTCTCCTTTTTCAACAGATTCTAAGATAAATGAGTATTTTGAGTTTTGCATAAGTTTCATATATGCAGAAATTGGTGTTAAAAGATCTGCAAGAATACGTTTATAAACAGGAATAGTTTTATACTCTTGTGCAAATTGTTTAAATGTGTTGAAATCCATAATAAATTAGTTTACAAATTATAAAGTGACAACTAAACTATTAAAAATAAACTCTGTACTATAATAATCAAACAGAATTCCTATAAAAGTAATAATTTAAGAGAATGATTTAGGATATATTGGTATTTCAACTTTGAACTTGCTTTGAAGAAGTAAAGACAGCTGTAAAAATTCTCATTAGTTGCTCTTCAGACAAATCTTTTCCCGTTTGTTGAATTAATCTATCAATTATCTCCTGTTCTCTCGTTTTATCTTCTACTGGAAGTTTAAGATCTTCTTTAAGTCGACCTACTTCTTTAGATATTTGCATTCTTTCTTTTAATAGCTGAATGATATCTTCGTCCAGTTTATCTATTTCTTGCCTTAGTTTAAGTATTCGTTTATCCATAGATGTATAAATTAGTAAAGATATATAAATAAAATAAATTATAATTAGTAATTTTGTTTTTTAATAAAAATCTAATATTCTCCAAATACTTTTCTAAGTGTATCAGAAATTTCTCCTAGTGAGAGATCACATTTTATTGCCTTGATAATTTCTGGTATAAGATTAGACTTTTCACTAGCAGCTTTTTCTAAATTCTTTAAAGCTAAATCAACTAAATTTTTATCGCGAACACTTTTAAATCTATCTAATTTTTTTAATTGATTAGAAACAGAATCTTCATCGATTTTTAATATTTTCAATTCATTTTTTTCTTCTTTTTCAAATTTATTAACACCAACAATTATATTTTCTTTATTATCAATGCTCTTTTGATATTCAAATGCAGATTTTGCGATTTCGTTTTGTTGAAATTCTTGATCTAATGCAGATATTGCTCCACCTAATTCATCAATTTGGTTTATTAATTCTAAAGATTCTAATCTAATTTTTTCAGTTAAATCTTCGATGTAATTACTCCCTTCTAATGGATCAGTCACAGTTGTAATTTCTGATTCATGAGCTATAATTTGTTGCGTTCGAAGGGCTAATTCTGCAGATTCTTTAGTAGGTAGTGATAGTGCTTCATCTTTTGAATTAGTGTGTAAAGATTGAGTACCTCCTAAGACTGCCGCAGTAGCCTGAAGAGTAGTTCTTACAATATTATTATCAATTTGTTGAGCCTGTAAAGTTGAGCCTGCAGTTTGAGTATGAAATCTACACATCATTGCTTTAGGATCTGTTGCATTAAAGCGCTCTTTCATAATCTCAGCCCAGAGAATTCTAGCAGCTCGGAATTTAGCTATTTCTTCAAAAAAGTTATTATGGCAATTAAAGAAGAAGCTAATACGTTTACCAAATTTATTAATATCTAACCCTTTATTTAGAGCAGATTCAACATATGCAATACCATTAGCAAGTGTAAACGCGATTTCCTGGACAGCAGTGGAGCCAGCTTCTCTAATATGATAACCTGATATAGATATTGTATTCCAGTTTGGTAATTCTTCTGAGCAAAATTCAAATAAGTCTGTTATAATTCTCATACTTGGTGATGGTGGATAAATATATGTTCCTCTAGCAATATATTCTTTTAAAATATCGTTTTGAATTGTTCCGGTTAATTTTGATCTTTTAATACCTTGTTTATCTGCTGCAACTATTAAAAAACTCAAAAGTATTGCCGCAGTGGAGTTTATAGTCATAGATATAGATACTTTATCTAAAGGAATATTTTGAATTAAAGTTTCCATATCTTCTAGTGTTGATATTGGAACACCAACACGACCAACCTCTCCTGCAGACATAGGGTGGTCTGAATCATATCCAGTTTGAGTTGGTAAGTCAAAAGCAACTGATAGTCCCATGACTCCATTATCTAATAAATAGTGAAATCGCTTATTACTTTCTTCTGCTGACGTGAATCCGGCATATTGTCGCATGGTCCACAATCGCTTTTGATACATTGTGGGGTAAATTCCACTTTTGAAGGGATATTCACCTGGTTTTTTTCCATTTCCATAGAAAGTTTTAACTGTTTTATTTAAATCACCTTTTTTCTTCATTACTATTTATATAATTAATTTATTACCTAGTTTATTTGTCGTGATTTTTTAATTTCAGCGTAAGCTTCATTTACAGATTTAAATTTTTCTTCGGCCATTTTTTGAAATTCTTCACCTAAATGATGTACTTTATCAGGATGAAATTTTGTTGCCATTTTTCTAAAAGCTTTTTTTACTTCATTATCTGTTGCATTAGAAGAAATCTCAAGTATCTTATAAGCTGATGTACTATCTTTAAAAAACATAGCTTGAATAGATTTAAAGTCTATTTTAGAAATTCCTAAATATGTTGAAATTTTATTAATTATTTCTATTTCGGATGAATGAACTTCCCCATCAGACTTAGAAAGTTCAAATAAAATATGTATCATTTGAAGTCTAGAAGGATGATCCATATGAGCTTTAATTTGTTTACAAATATCATTTAAGGGATATTCTTGCTTTAAGATTTCTTGAAATAATTTTATTCTATTTTTTGCAAATTTATGATCAAAGTTTTGAATGAAAAATTGTTTGACAAATTCAAGTTCGGATTTTTTTAATTTATTATCTGCTTTCATGACTGCTGCAAATAAAATTAGTAAAGCTGATCCAAAATCACCACCGCGTGTTCTAGAATGATTTATACTACTTGAATGAAATTGAGTTGTATTTTCTGACATAGATCCAAGTGCATATCCCATAATTCCACCTATTGGACCAAACATAGCCCAGCCCATTCCACCCCATAACCATTTTGACCAATTACTCATTTTTAGAGATTTCCATTATTATAGAACCTTTATCTATTTTATCACCAGATTTTACGTAAATACTTTTAATAACTCCATTAATAGGAGAAGCAATTTCATTTTCCATTTTCATCGCTTCTAATATTATAAGTTTTTGACCAGGTATAACCCTGTCACCTTTTTTAGCAAATAATTTTGTTACATGTCCAGGAATAAGGGCTTTTATCTCTCCTAATTTAGATGTATTTTTTTTACTCATCCCAATAGTTTCTAGAAGAGAATCATATTTGTCTTTTACTTCAACGAGATAAGGAGTATGATTTACATTTATTTCATATTGATTATATTGTTTATTAACTGATATAAAATATGATTTATTATTTAAAAGCATTGAATAAGTATTAGTATTAAGTTTGATAAAATCAATTTTGTTATTGTCATTAGATATTAGTTCTAGATTATTAGACTTTAAAACAAACTCCATCCATATTTCAATTTTATTAATAGTTGTTTTAAATTTCAAAAATATATGCCATTATTTTTTGATATTAATCCAATTATTTTTTTTACTCTTTTGATATTCATTATTAGCTAGGTTCATTCTAGAATTATACTTTGCTTCAACAGCTGATATTCTAGCAACTAAATACTCTTTTTCATTTAATGAATCAGATAATAGTTGATCTTTAATCTCGTTTAAAGAATGTGTAGAATATTTACCCTCTTGAAATATTTTATTCTTTATAAATTGTAAGCAGAATGGAACACTAGACTCTAATCCTATAATTTGAAGCTCTTTGAGGGCCCTTTCCATCTTTTTAAGTGCAATTTCCCTTGTATTACCCCAAGTAATTAATTTGCCTAGTAAAGGGTCGTAGAACGGAGTTATTTCTTGTCCTGCCCTGATTCCTTCATCCATTCTTACCCCTAGTCCATGAGGATATACAATCTCTATGATTTGACCAATTGAAGGAGAAAAATTATTAAATCCATTTTCTGCATAGATTCTACATTCAATAGAATGTCCTTTATTTTGTATGTTTTTTTGTTTGTAAGATAGTTTATTTCCAGAAGCAACCAAAATTTGCTCTTTTACTAAATCAATTCCGGTTACCATTTCAGTTATAGGATGCTCTACTTGAAGTCTAGTATTCATTTCAAGAAAGTAAAACATTTTATGTTTGTCGACTAAAAATTCAATTGTTCCTGCTCCTAAGTAGTTACAAGCTTTGGTAATATTATATGCGGTATTTGATAGTTTTTGACGAAGATTATCATCAATATAAGGAGAAGGTGTTTCTTCAATTATTTTTTGATATCTACGCTGAATAGAGCATTCACGTTCTCCAAGAGTAATTATATTTCCATGTTTATCAGCAAAAACTTGTATTTCTATATGATGTGGCTCTTCTAGATATTTTTCTATATAAATTCTTGGATCAGCAAAAGCATTTTTTGCTTCGGAGCTAGCTTGTTCCATTGCAGCTTCTAATTCAATATTAGAATGAATGATTCTCATTCCTTTTCCACCACCACCTCCAGCAGCTTTGATCAGAATTGGATATCCTATTCTTTCAGCATTTTTTTCAGCTTCACTTAAATTTATAATAGGTTCAGTAGTTCCAGGTACAATAGGAGCTCCAGCATTTACTACTAATTTTCTAGCAGCCATTTTATCTCCCATAGTCGTAATAACTTCATCTGAGGGGCCTATCCAGATTGAGCCTTGCTTAATAATTGCATTTGCAAAATCACAATTTTCTGATAGAAAACCATAACCAGGATGCACGGCATCTGCTTTACTTTTTTTTAAGATATCAAGAATATTTTTAATATTTAAATAAGATTCAGTCGATGGTCCTGGTCCAACCAGATATGCTTCATCTGCAAGAATAACATGTGGAGACGATCTATCGGGTTCTGAATATATAGAAACAGTCTTTATATCCATTTCCTTACATGTTCTTATAATCCTCACAGCAATTTCACCACGATTTGCTATTAAAATCTTTTTAATCATATATCTTAAATTACTTAATTACTTCACTTATTCTTAAGTAAAATGAAGATAAATTTAATTTTGTATATATTTTATTTAAATAGAATATGAAATTTTATAATAACTTTTTATTAACATTTATAATCACATTTATATTTAACCTTATGATTTCGAACTTTACTATTTAAATAATGCGTTCATTTTTTAATTTATATTTTTTCTGTATTTTAGTAAGTACTTTATTTTCAGATTCTAAACTAATTGGTATCATTGATAAAGTAGAGGGTAATGTGATTATGAAATCACATTTAAGTACTAAAGGTATAACCATTCCAATTGTAGGAGATATGGTATTTAGTAGAGATCAAATTAGTACAGGTTCCAATGGAGAAATTGAAATTTCTTTTGAAGGAAGCTACAATTTATTAACGATATTTTCTGATTCTGATTTAGGCTTTAAAGATTCTAAAAGTGCTATAGATTTTATCCTTAATTATGGAAGTATTTTAGTTCAAGCTAAATTGAATCAATCTTTAAAGCATAATTTGTTTACAGAAAATACAATAGTTAGCTTAGTAGAAGGTGAATGTTTTCTAAATAGATCGCTTTCTAATAAAGATCAAATATATATATTACGTGGTGATGCAACTATAAAAAATTTTAAAAACAGTTCAAGTGCTCAACTTACTTTAGGTGAATTTATTAAATCTGATAGTGATAGTCTCCATAATAAAGAAAATATCAAAGAAGGAATATTACCGAACAGAATATATAATAAATATAAGTTTAATATTGACTTGATAAATTCGCCTTCTACATTTACGATTATGAACGATTTTTCTAATGAATTAATAGTAAATAATGTTAAGAGAGAGCAAAAAATAAATTATATATCTAGTTTGGAGAATCTTTCAGTTCAAAATGAAAATTATTTAAAAATTTCATTATTTCCAAAATATAAACATCAAAATACATACAGTAAATTTCTATTAGGATATAATTTTTCAGGTTTTATATCTTCTTCTGATAGTTCAAACAATTTAAATAACTTAACAGATTTATCATATCTTTTAGCGCCAATAGTTTTAGAATTTAATTCTAAAAAAAGTGGCAATATGATTCAGATTGGTAAAGTTGATGAGTTAAGTTTTGGTTATGGTACTTTGATTAGCAATTTTACTAATAGTATTTATCCACCAATTAAGCAAGATGCAGGTCTATCATCTGTGATATATTCAAAAGCAGGAAGAAATAAAATTAAAATATTTTTATCAAGCTTTATTGACGCTGTTAAAGGAGGAGCCTTAAGTGGCTTATATTATGAGAGAAGAACTGGAGATAATGGTATGCTTCTTGGAATGGGACTAGTGGTTGATCAAAATCAATTCCAAGGTGCGATAGATACTTTATGGGGAGAAGATATTATTCCTCATACAAAAAATATATCTGGAATCACATTTAATACAACCTATCGAATTAAGAGTAGTTTACGAAATGATACTTATCTTTTTGGAGAAGTAACATCGCTATTTTATAATGATAAATTACGCTATATTCGATCTGAAATGATAGATAGTAAAATAATTCAGCAAGGCTACGAACGAACGAGTTCTTTCGGTTTTAAAGGACCTGGAATATGGTGGAAAATTGGTCATCATAAGAATTTAAAAGTTGCACTTAATTATTCTTCTGCATTGTATACGTCTCCTTTTTTTAGTAGAACTTATAGTTTAGAAAGAGGGTATTATATTTTATCAAGTATAATTGATTCATTAGAAAAAAATGAGCCTTACAGTGCTGATGAAGAATGGAATAATATGATAAAATCAAATATTATTGATTCTGATTCTTCTAAATATTATTTGCCAAAAGATATTTATATGCTTTTGGATCCAACAAATAATGTACATAGTAAAATAGGTTTTTCATTTAATTATGATCAAAGCTATAGAAAATATTTTAACTTTAAATTTAATTTTGATAGCTTTAAGGAATTTGGATCTATAGAATCTCCTTCAACATTTTACAATTTAGGTATTGAACTTGCAATAAATAATGGATTAATTAAAAATATTTCAAATTTTGAAGTTTATTTTAATCAATACTTTACATCTAGTCTTTTGGAACATTCAAAATATTCTGAAAATATGATTATGGGAGCAAAATTAGAAATTAACATTCTTAAAAATATTTCACTTAAGATATATAGACATGATGTATTTTATGATAATAATATAGATGGAGAAGTTGACTTAAATAGTACTATGGGTATAGGTTTAGTGGCAAAATATAAATGAAAATTGGCTTTAAAGCATTTGCATCAATATTAGGAGGGATGAATATAATAGGCATCTCTATAGGTTTTTTGGTTGGATATTATCTTGCTAGCGAAACCCATAATTTTTTATTGATGTATCTTTCGGCTCCCTTATTGGGTCTTGGTAGCGGACTAGTAATTTATGGGACCTTATATGGTCGAGATTCTGAAAATTAGTTTATGGCTGAAGAAAAACAAAAAGATAAAGAAGAATTTAACACTCTATCAAATTTTGAAAAAAATATTAAGCATCTTTTTGATGAAGTAGATGATAAGTTGGAACAAATAGGAGGAGATTTTAGTCCAATTCTTATGCAAGAATTGCAAAATAGGCTAGAGAAAATTATAAAAAATTTTAATGAAGAGGTAAATGATCTTTTCAAAAAATCTTTCAAAAAATGGAAAATAACAGATACTCAACTTAGAGAATTTGTTGATATTAAAATTAAACTACCTAAGAATAAAGAAAAAATTAAAGAAAAAGTAGATGAGAATACTCCATCATTTATTAGGGAAGTTAAATTTGGTCCACTAAGACCAAAATAAATTTAAAAAAGTATTTTAAAAGTGCATTAAATTTGCTGCTAAGTTATTTACAATTTGAGGGCCCTTAGCTCAGCTGGTTAGAGCAGCGGACTCATAATCCGTTGGTCCGGGGTTCAAGTCCCTGAGGGCCCACACCAATAACCCTTCTTAACTAGAGGGGTTTTTTGTTTCTCAAATCTTTCCAAATAAAGTCAGATATATATGTTTTAGGGACACTAAAATTAGGGACACTAATCTCAAAGGGATTCGTGATTCTGATTCCGAAAGTGCTATCAACTAGTTCACGTAGTATACCATAGATGATCTTGATCGGGATTTTAGTAAAGTTTTATAA
>MDTB01051911.1_pt1 | contig 11077 bp, 9 predicted proteins | sample 811161 | NCBI WGS metagenome assembly MDTB01 (sample SAMN05326650, study PRJNA326480) | marine metagenome | isolation source: seawater | place: Mediterranean Sea | collected 2009
CAATTAGAAAAATTTAATCGTCCTATATTGTGCACAGAATATCTAGCAAGAGGTCAAGGTAGCACTTTTCAAGCGATGTTGCCGTTATTAAAAGAAAAACAGATTTCAGCTATTAATTGGGGATTTGTTGCTGGAAAAACTAATACGGTATTTCCCTGGTATTCATGGCAAGAAGAATTTGATTCACTACCTAAGATCTGGCATCATGATATTTACCTACCAGATAAAACCCCTTATGATCAAAATGAAATTGATTTTTTAAAAGAAATTTTGCTAAATAAATAGTGTAAAATTAAATTATTTAAAAAATCTAATCCAGTCAGATTCACCTGCTATGAAAGCAAACGAGTAAGGATTTCCGTTTTTTAATAATTTTTGATAATATTTTTTTGCGTTGATTGTATCATTTTTTTGATACATATACCAGTTTGCTAGTGAGTACAATGCAACGTCATCAATAACAATTTCGGATTCTTTAAGTTCACCCTTGTAGAACAAACATGATTGATGGTAACTCATATTTTCTATGATATCCATTTCACTATTTACCTTATCAATTATTCTATCAGCTCCCTCAATATCACCCAGTCTTCTATTTATCATATATAGCCAGTGAGCACTTGAAACAATATTATCATCATATTTGTGACTAACACTTCTATTACTAAATGCTTTCAAAGCATTATTCATATCATTTGTCAGATAGTAAGCTAGACCAATATGATACCATATATTACCATTAAGCGTAGTCAAAGGAATATTCTTTTTATTTGGCAAACCGTCTGGTTCAATTTGATCAACTTTTTCATCAATTAATCCAATGGCTTTTCTAAAATCTTTAATTGCCTTATCATATTGACGAGTAGAAATATATCTATGACCTCTATGACGATAAAAACGGGCGTCGTCAGGATACTTCTTTATTCCTTCTGAATATAAATCAATTGACTTTTGATAATAACCTAAATAAGCTGCTCTTCTGCCATACCATATTAATGATTCAGAATTATCTTCATTATTAAAATAAATTTTTTGAGCTGATTTAAATTCATCTAGTGATTTCCCTTCTTTTATTACAGGACTTATTAATGTATCCCCAAATAATGTAATGGTTTCAGTAGTTTGTAGAAGTAAATGATCATTATTTGTCTTTTGATTAAAGCTACAAGAAATTAAAATCTGGGTAATAATAATAAGAGATATATATTTCATATTCACTTTATAGATTTTATCATACAGTTTTAGTTATAAAACATCTTATACAATTAACGTAAAAAATAAAAAATTTAATCAGATTTATCAGTATTTTTTTTGTCTAATTTGATTTAAAATATGTTGACACCAATTTCAATTAAAAACTTTAAAGTTATATTTGCACTACATAAATATTATGTCAGGTAATAAATACGGTAAACTTTTTGAATTAACTACTTTTGGTGAGTCTCATGGGCAGGCGATAGGCGGTATTATAGAGGGCTGTCCTGCTGGAACTCCATTAGATTTAGAATTTATTCAATCGGAACTGGATAGAAGAAAACCAGGTCAATCTTCCATTGTAACTCAAAGAAAAGAATCAGATAAAGTCAATTTTTTTTCAGGTATTTTTGAAGGTAAAACCACTGGAACTCCAATAGGGTTTTCAATTAGCAATGACGATCAAAAACCTAAAGATTACAAGCACATAATTGATAATTACAGACCATCACATGCTGATCGAGTTTATGACCAAAAGTATGGATTTAGAGACTATAGAGGAGGCGGTAGGAGTTCCGCCAGAGAAACTGCATGTAGAGTGGTAGCTGGCTCAATTGCAAAACAGTTTTTAAAAAAAGTTAAAATAACAGCCTATGTTTCTTCAGTTGGAGAAATATCGATTGACAGAGATTATAGTAAACTTGATTTTAAAAACATTGAAACTAATCCGGTTCGTTGCCCAGACACTGAAATAGCATCTAAAATGGAAGCTTTAATTCGCAAAACAAGAAAAGATGGTGATACAGTTGGCGGTATAATTACATGTGTAATTCAAAATACTCCAGTAGGTTTAGGAGAACCTGTTTTTGACAAATTCCATGCTGAGCTGGGAAAAGCGATGTTGTCAATAAACGCTGTTAAAGGATTTGAATATGGAAGTGGTTTTTCAGGTACTAAACTAAAGGGTAGTAGCCATAATGATTTATATAATAATGACGGAACAACTAAAACAAATTTTTCTGGAGGCGTTCAGGGAGGAATATCAAATGGAATGGATATTTATTTTAGAGTAGCCTTTAAACCAGTTTCTACTATAATGAAAGAACAAAAAACTATAAATAAAAAAGGAGAAGAGGTTAAAATTGAGGGTAAGGGTCGACATGATCCATGTGTTGTCCCTAGAGCCGTACCTATTGTTGAGGCTATGGCAGCTTTGGTTATAGCAGATTTCAAATTATTAAACGAAGTAGTTAAAAACAAATAATTCTTTTATGAAGAACATGGCTTTACATTGGAAAATAATGATTGGAATGCTCTTAGGGGTTGTCTTTGGTATTTCAATGTCATACACAAAGTCTGGACCCGAATTTATTTCTGATTGGATTAAACCAATAGGGACAATTTTTATTAACTCTCTAAAATTAATTGCTATGCCTTTAATTTTAGGGTCCTTAATAAAAGGAGTATCAGATTTAAAAGACATTTCAAAGCTTTCAAGAATGGGAGGAAGGACTTTAATTATATATATATGCACAACTGTTTTTGCTGTTTTAATCGGATTGGTCCTAGTTAATACCATTTCTCCTGGTAAGAGTATAAAGGAAGAAACCAGGAATGATTTGATTTTAGCCTACGAGGAAGGAGCAAAATTAAAACAGGATGCAGCCGAGGAACAACTTGAATCAGGACCTTTGCAAGCACTTGTAGACCTTGTCCCTGAAAATATTTTTGATGCCACAACTGAAAATAAAAATATGTTGCAGGTTATATTTTTTGCAATATTTTTTGGGATAGCTTTAATACTTATTCCACAAGAAAAGGCAAGGCCCGCGAAAGAATTCTTTGATTCATTTAACTCAGTAATCTTAAAATTAATTGATTTCGTTATGTTAGCTGCTCCATATGGAGTATTTGGCCTACTAGCCTCATTGGTTGTCGAATCGCCCAGTATAGACTTATTTAAAGCCCTAGGAATGTATGCGATAACTTTAATTATTGGATTGTTTTTGATGATTATAGTTTATGCTATAATAGTTAAATTATTCACTAATCTAAATCCATTTTCTTTTATTAGAGGCATTTCTCCTGCTCAATTACTTGCTTTTTCAACTAGTTCAAGTGCTGCAACACTTCCAGCCACAATGGATTGTGTAGAAAATAACTTATCTGTAGATAAAGAGGTGTCTAGTTTTGTTTTACCTATTGGGGCTACAATAAATATGGATGGAACCAGTTTATATCAAGCTGTGGCAGCTGTATTTATAGCTCAGACCTTTGGAATGGATTTAAGCTTTGGAACTCAAATGGGTATTGTATTAACAGCTACATTAGCTTCTATAGGAGCTGCTGCTGTTCCAAGCGCTGGAATGGTAATGCTAGTTATTGTTTTGAGCCAAGCCGGTATCCCAGAAGCAGGTCTAGCGTTAATTTTTGCTGTTGACCGCCCTTTAGACATGTGTAGGACCATAACTAATGTTACAGGAGACGCTGCAGTATCTATGCTGGTTGCGAAGTCAATGGGTAAGTTAAAAAAATTAAGCTAGCTCTAGTTTATCTACATTTACTTGAGTAGTAAACGTTCCATAATTAACTATCGCTTTATTTTTTTCAATTGAATCAATGCTTCCAACAGAAACACTGTCAGGGAGCCTGACCTTATCACCAACCTTTAAAATCACCTTTTTCTTTTTTGGAGATTCTATTGGATGAGTAATTTCCTTTTTTAACTGTTTAATGTCATTTTGTATCTCAACAGAGGCTCTTTTTTTATTTTTCTTTTCTTTTTTTATAATTTCCACTGACTTTCTTTTTCTTTTTGAATTTTCTTTTTCTATTAATTCTAGAAGCTTAGCTACCATTGGTCTTTTTTTATTGTTTTGAAAGTAAACTTCTGCTATATCATTAACTTTATTTCCTAGTTCAATAATTTTTTTATCATGATTAAGCAGTTCTTGATAATCTATCAGCTTCTTTTTAATTTTTATATTAAGATTCTCAAGCAGTTCTGATTCTTTTTGTTTTTCAGCCTCTTTTTTCTTCAAAGAACTTTCTGTTTTAACTATTTTAGAGCGTTCTTTTTGTAATTTACTTATGGTAGTTTCAAATCTTATCTTATCCTTCTCTAGTTTCTTTTTAGCCTTATTGATAATAGAGTAGGGTAATCCATTTTTTTGAGCAACCTCAAAGGTAAATGAACTACCTGCCTCTCCAGTAATTAGATTAAAAACAGGTTCCAGTGTATCTTCGTTAAATTGCATATTTGCATTTTCCATAGAGTCTAGTTCGTTAGCTAAAAGTTTTAAATTGGTATAATGAGTAGTAATCAAACCAAGAGATTTCTTTTCATAAAACACCTCTAAAATAGCTTCAGCTAAAGCTCCACCTAATTCTGGATCAGAACCAGTTCCAAATTCATCAATTAAGAATAAAGTTTTTTCATCACATTTTTTAATAAACTCTTTCATCTTTTTAATTCGGTAAGAGTATGTACTCAATTGATTTTCTATGGATTGGTTGTCACCTATGTCAGTAAGAATTTTGTCAAAGAAACATATTTTGCTATTTACATCTACAGGAATTAATATGCTGCTTTGAATCATTAATTGCAATAATCCTAATGTTTTTAAAGTAATACTTTTACCGCCTGCATTAGGGCCAGAAATAATAACAATTCTATTTTTATCACTTAATCTAATGTCTTGCGGGAAGGTTGTTTTGTCTCCCTTTCCGTTTTCAATATAAAGCAATGGATGATATGCTTTTACAAGATTCAATTCTGATTTATCTGAGAATTTAGGAAGAATTCCATTTATCTGTAATGCATATTTTGCTCGGGCGTAAATTGTATCAATTTTAATTAGGTATAAATGATATGATTTAATTAAATCTAACCTAGGGCGGAGGTAATCAGTTAGATCCATTAAAATCCTTCTAATCTCTTCTGACTCTTCAAAAACTAAATTTTGGAGTATATTAGAAAGCTCAAAAGTACTTTCAGGCTCAATGAAAACAATACTTCCGGTCTTTGAGCTTCCGGCAATTCGCCCATTGATTTTTTTTCGGTGCATTGATTTTACTGCTAAAACTCTTTTATTATCAATAACAGATTCTCTTATTGTATCTAAATAATCTAGCTTATTTAGTTTTTTAAGAGTTTCTTGAAAACTTTGTCCAATTTCCTTTTGAACAGATTTGATTTTATTTCTTAATGATTTAAGTTTCTCTGATGCATTATCACGGATCTCATCAAATGGATCAATTATATCATTGATAGTTTTTTTAATTTCCTTATTTATCTCAATTTCTTTGCCTAGAAGAAATATCTTAGAGTAATAGTTTTTAAATTTCTTAAAAAAAGAAAGTAAATTATTGACAGTTTCAGAAGCTGAAGAAATATTTTTAAAACCTTCAATTGGCAAAATACTATTTTCAATTTCCAAGAGTTTAAAACAATTAGAGAAATCATTAAAAAAGTGATCTGGAATGATGTTTTCGTTATCAAATGAAGACCTATACTCAGAGATATGATCAAGAGAATTTAAAAGATTTTCGTCGCATTGATCAAATGGCCTAATATTTTGGCATTGTTCTTTTCCAATCAGAGTTTTTGCGTGTTTAGAAACTTGATTAAGCACGTCGTAAAATTCTAAATCTTCTAATGTTTTTTTAGGAATATATGACATCCTATTTTTCTTAATTTAGCTTACAAAAGTAATAAATTAGTGAAGGTTAAAATAAATCCTGAGTGGAAAGAAAAATTGCAAGACGAATTTAACAAGCCCTATTTTGAAAAACTTGTTAAATTTATCAGAGATGAGTATAGCAAAGGAAAATGTTATCCTAGAGGTGAAAAAATTTTTGAGGCACTAAATCTGTGTTTGCCTAAAGATGTTAAAGTCGTTTTACTAGGACAAGATCCTTATCATGGACCTAATCAAGCAAATGGTCTTTCATTTTCTGTTCCTGCTGGAATATCTCACCCTCCATCTTTAATCAATATTTTCAAAGAACTAGAAAGTGATTTAAACATCCCTTATCCAAAAAACGGAGATCTCTCATCATGGGCAAGACAAGGAGTTCTTCTACTTAATAGCACATTGACAGTCCGTGCAAACCAGGCTGCAAGCCATCAGGGCAAAGGCTGGGAGTTATTCACAGATTTTTTAATTAGCACTATTTCTAAAGAAATGAATGGTGTAGCTTTTCTGCTTTGGGGAAATTTTGCAAAACAAAAAATTAATCTAATCAATAACTCAAAACATCTCATTTTGAAAGCTGGTCATCCATCACCTTTAAGCGCTAATCGAGGGTACTGGTTTGGGAACAAACATTTTAGTCAATGCAATAATTACTTATCTCAAAAATTAAAAAAGCCAATTGATTGGAAACTTTAGTTTTAATTTCTAAATAAATTAGAAACTTCGCATTAATCTTAAATAAAAACTAGCTGCACCTATATTTTTCGAATCATTTCCAATTTTCCCATAAGCAGATTGAGTTAATAACATTATCTCCCAATTCTGTTCTATTTCATAAGTAAGTGTTGGAGCCATTACTAGAGTTTCAATTCCTTGAATATAGAAAGCAGATAAACTGCCATTTAAGGCAGGGTTGAAAGGACCACTAACTTGAAAAAAATAACTCCATTTTGAAGGCATTAGATTCTTGACAGAAATAGAACCAATAATAGATTGAAATAAATCATCTGATTGTAAATTGTTGTTTTCTGAATTAGTGTTATATAAAAGAGATGTATTTACATAAACTCCGTTTTTAAAAAAGTAGTCAATTGATGTTGACATGGACGTAACGCTTTTTTTATTTCTGTTCTTAGGAATAAAGTAACTTACTTCCCTTTTGAATCCAAATTTATCAAAAATAGTTCCCTCGCTTCCATACCCAATAACAAAATCATCAAAGTAATTGCCAGCAAGTATTTGAAAATCTCGTTCCCATTTATTGAATTTCCATAAAAATCCAATAATAGATTGATTCAAATCATCACCTGGTTGAATTGATAAATCTATGCTTGACATATCTCCTGTATAATATTGAAATCTTAGTGCATCTGCTCCAGCTCGTTCCTGATAATCAAAGTCCAATAAACTATATGCATTAAACAGATCATTTGGACTCCACGCTAAGTTAACTCCCCAGTTTATTCTTTGTCTTCCAAGCGTGATTTGATATTTTTCAGCAGAGTATCTTAAATATGCTCTGTCAAAAATTGTATTGAAAACCATTGGAGAGGTATTGAGTGTATTAAATGACAGATCAATTCGACCAGAATCCTGATCCAATAATTCTCCAAATTTTAAGGTGTTATTTGTTATGTCACCATAAAATATTCTATTTCTCATTTCAAAGACAGCAGTTAATTCAGAGGAAAAATTAGCTTTTAATCTGACTCTGTTATGAATAAGGTTGTCTCCTATAAAGTTTCCTTCGTTGTAAGAATAGGTTTTTAAATATTTGACATAACCTGATATACTAAAAATTTCTTTAAGCTTATCTTCTTCGGTTTGTTGTGAAAAAGCAAGAGTAATTGAAAATAAAAAAATGAAATGAAAGAGTATTGATTTCAATATTTAAGCTTATATATTAAGTTGTTTTATCAGAAAGGATTTTTCCGTCTTCAAGTGTAATTACTCTTTTTGCTCTGTCTATGACTCGCTGATCATGAGTGGAGAAGATAAATGTCATTTTTTCTTTTCTATTCAGATCATACATTATATCTAGTAAGTTTTTTGTTGAAGTTGAATCTAAGTTAGCGGTTGGTTCATCTGCAAGTATAAACTTTGGTTTTGAGGCAAGTGCTCTAGCAACTGCAACTCTTTGCTGTTGACCCCCGGACAACTGTCCAGGCCTTCTTTTAGCTTCGCTGCTTAAGCCAACTGCATCTAACAATTCCAAGGCCCGTTCATTTCTTTTTGCCTCTGAATACCCTTGCATTAGCATTATAAACTCAATGTTTTCTTTTGCTGTGAGAACAGGAATCAAATTATAAGACTGAAAAACAAAACCAATATTTCTTAATCTAAAATCAATTATTTTATTCGCTTTTAACTTTGTTATATCTAAGTTATCGATCATCACATTTCCTGAAGTAGGTTTATCAAGACCGCCTACGGTATTTAAAAATGTTGTTTTTCCAGACCCTGAAGGACCTACAATAGCAGTAAATTCGCCTTGTTTAAAACTTACAGACACATCGTTTAAGGCATTAACCTTAATTTCACCTTGGCTATATATTTTTTTTAAATTTTTAGTTTCAATTACATTCATGACAAATTATATTGATCTTACTGCAACAGCTGGTTCCAACTTAAGAGCTCTTCTTGCTGGAAAGAGTGAAGAAATAAAGGTTAGTAAAAAAGTTAAAAGAGTGATATTTATATAATAATCCAGATATAGTTCGGTATATAGTCTGGTGCCCATGCCAAATTGTTCAAGACCTTCTTCAACCATAGAAAGATCGATACCGACATCACCAAAGTATGAAATAGTCACATAAGAAAGAAAAACACCTAGCGGCACTGAAACTATAGATATAAAAAGGGTTTCCAAAGCTATCATTAAAAAAATCTTAGACTTGTTAAGACCTACTGACATTAAAACACCAAGTTCTCTTTTTCTTTCAAGAATAGCCATTAACATAGTGTTTATGATTCCAAATGAAAGAGCAATTAGTATGATGGTCATAAAAATGTAAAGAAAAAAACTTAGCATCTCATTTGCATAGCCAAGTTCAGGGGAAATTTCAGACCATAATTCTATTTCATTGTCAGGAAAAGCTTTAAGTAACTCATATTTCAACTCTTTTGCTTGATTAATGTCATTAGACACTAATGCTATTTCATGTATAATATCTTCTTTTCCAAAAATTTTATCTAAGTAATCTTTTTGGGCAAACATATGACTGCCGTCAAATATAGAATTGCCGGATTTAAATATGCCTACAACTTTTAGTTTTAATCTTTCTTGTGATCCGTCCTCGTTAACAAAGGTTAGATATATGCTTTTTTTAATATCTAATTTTAGTTTTTCGGCCAATTCTTGACCAATTACTGCTTGTCTACTTGTTCCGCCAGAAAAATAAGTTCCCTTGACTATATGACTGTGTATATCAGTTATATTTATTTCATTAGTATGATCTGCTCCTATAAGCTTTACACCTGTTGCTCCTCTGGCAGTAGAGGCCATTCCTGAAAGCACTATTCTTGCGCTATAAGAATTAACTTTTTTATTCTCATCTAGTGCTTTTAAAACTTTATTTAAACCATTTATTTGATATTTTATATCATAATTATCTTGAAAGGAAGGGTGATGTATTTGCAAATGAGATAATTGAGATTTTATAGCGCTATTAATCCTTTGATTATTTAGAGCAGACATCATGGAAGCACTGAACAGACCTGACCATAAACCTAAAACCATCGATGTAATGACAATAAGACTTCTAAGTTTATTTCTCCAGACATTTCTCCAGGCTATTTTAATTATCTGTCTCATTATATTTTCATTGCTTTAATAGGATCTAACTTAAGAATGACGCTTAAAGGATATAAACAAACAATTAATGAAATGAAGAAAATGATAAATCCGTGAGTCAAGGGAATATCATATGTATTCATGAAAGGAATAACTGCTTCAAAACCCATATTTTCCATCATTTGAGCTTGTTCTTCCGGAAATTTTATTGGACTTAAGAATATAATAATAGGTCTGGACAGAGCTATACCAAGAAACACCCCAACACTTGCTAGTAAAATAGTTTCATAAATCATCGTTTTAATCAATCTAATTTTTTTCATACCAATCGAAATTAAAACACCAAACTCATATTTTCTTTCCTGAGTCATCATTAAAACAGTTCCAAATATTCCAAACGCAACAATCATGTAAAGGATAAAAACCATAACAAGGCCACCGGCACTATCAGCCTTTATAGTTTGTTCAAGTTCAGGTATCATTTCTCTCCAAGTCATTACCTCATAAGCTTCATTGTTTAATAAATTTTTGACATTTAAGGCAATGGCATCTTCATCTTTATTTTCCTGTTTATTTAAAATAAGGTGAGTAATCATATTTTTTGCTGAAAGAAAATCTTGAGCATTTGAAAGAGTCATAAAAACAGTTATTTTATTAAGCGTTGGATTTTTAAGATCCAATATGCCACTCACTGGATAGGCCCCTACAGCCTGCATCCCTTGATATCCTTGACCTAGAAGAACTAGGGTGTCACCAATTTTTAAGTCAAAGTATTTAGCAACCCCTTTACCAATATTAAGAGATTTGCTTTTCCCTGTAAGTAATTGCCCGTCAATCAGTCTTTTTTTCCAATTTGTAAGTGAACTTTCCTTTGAGGGTTCGATTCCGGTGACAAAGACAAATTTTGAAAGATCACTCAATGATGCTAGAGATCCACTTTGTATTCTTTGAAGAGTATTTGAGACACCATCTATACTTTCAATTTCATTAAGAAAATCTTTATTAAGAGAAAATGAATTGTCTACTATTTGTTCATCCCAAAAACCTTTAGAATGAATTTGTATATATCCAGAATATGACCCTACAACATTATTAATCATGTTATCATACATTCCTAACTGCAGGGCTCTTAATATTATACAAAGAAAAACAGCAATAAAAATTGCAGAGATTGTTATTAGGCTTCTTTTTTTATTCCTCCATATATTTCGCCAAGCAAGTTTAACAAGCATAATTTATTTAAGTCTAGATATATATTGCGTTTTAAAGTAATTCTCAGGTATTACTATATTAAATTTCCAAACATTGTAATTAATAACTGTTTTTTGACCCTCATTTTCCAATGGTATGAATTCAAGTTTTGATGGAAGTTTTTTGTTCCCAAAAGTCTTTA
>MDTB01113320.1_pt1 | contig 11077 bp, 8 predicted proteins | sample 811161 | NCBI WGS metagenome assembly MDTB01 (sample SAMN05326650, study PRJNA326480) | marine metagenome | isolation source: seawater | place: Mediterranean Sea | collected 2009
AATTATCAAAATATGGTATATTAGTTAATTCCCTTTCTCCAGGTTTTATAGATACTGAACTGACCCGAAAAATGAATACTTCAAAGCAATTTAAAGAATTAGAAAATAATATTCCAATTGGTAGATTAGGTAATGCCAAAGAAATTGCGTCTTTAGTAAAATGGCTGATTAGCGAAGAAAATACATACGTTACTGGCCAAAATGTGATAATTGATGGTGGTTTTACTAGTGTCTAAACAAATTAAAATAAATTCTAAAAGTGGAGTCTACTCAGTATTTTTTAATGATAATTTACTAAATAATTTAAAGATTAATCCTAAAGCAATTTATATAATCGATGAAAAAATTAAAAAATTATATTATTCCGAATTAAAAAATTTAATTAATAATTCAAAGTGCCTGTTTATAAAAGCTACAGAAAATAATAAAACACTTGAAAAGATGCCAAGATACATAACAGAGTTAGTTAAAATGGGCATTAAGAGAGATAGCACTTTAATAGCAATAGGGGGTGGAATTATTCAAGATATAACATGTTTTATTTCTTCAACTTTAATGAGAGGAATAAAATGGGAATTTTACCCTACTACTCTTCTTGCTCAGGCAGATTCATGCATTGGCTCAAAATCGTCCATAAATACTAAAGAAATTAAAAATTTAGTTGGAACCTTTAATCCACCAAAAAAAATAATAATTAATATGAATTTTTTAAAAACCCTTTCAAATTCAGAAATATTATCTGGGATTGGTGAAATGTTGAAAGTTCACGCAATCGACTCTCCTGCTAGCTTTAAAAGAATATCTATAAATTACGATAATATGTTTAAAGACAAAAAGATTTTAAGAAAGCTCTTATATGACTCACTTCATATGAAAAAAAAAATAATTGAAGTTGATGAATTTGATAAAGGTATAAGAAATAAAATGAATTATGGTCACAGTTTTGGCCACGCAATAGAGACAGCTACTAACTATAAAATTCCTCATGGGATAGCTATAACAATTGGAATGGATATTGCAAATTTTGTATCAAAAGAATTAAAGATTTTAGATAGTGATATCTTCTATGAAAGACATGTTGCTTTAAGTAAAAATTTCAAAAAATTCAACACTACCCAAATAAAATTCGATTTATTGTTTAAAGCACTTTCAAAAGATAAGAAAAATGTAGGCAATAAACTTAAATTAATTTTGCCAAATCAAAATGGGAAAATTACGATAGGACTATATGATAAAAACAAACAGTTGAAAAATGCCATCAAAACTTATTTACAAGAAGTAAGATCATCATGACTATTGCTGTAACATCTAGATCTTTTTCTAAAAATGAATTTTTAAGAAAAAAACTTCTTGAGGTCGATTCAAATGTAAAATTTAATGATAGTAACTCTACTTTAAAAGATGATGAATTAGTAAATTTTCTTAAAGGTTGTGATAAGGCTATCACCTCTATGGAGATTATTGATGAAAAATTATTATCTAAATTGCCAGCCTTAAAAAAAATTTCTAAATTTGGTGTTGGTATAGATATGATTGACACTATAGCTCTGAAAAAAAAGGGTATAAAATTGAATTATTTTCCTGGAACAAATAAGAGATCAGTATCTGAATTGGTTATTTCTCTTTCAACATTACTTCTAAGAAAAGCACCTATTATGAATGCCGACATGAAAGAAGGAAAATGGAAGCAAATTAAAGGAAGGCAGTTGTCAGGTTTGACAGTAGGTATAATTGGATGTGGACCAATTGGAAGAGATGTAATTCATCTCATCCAACCCTATCAGTGCAAATTGTTACTTTTTGATCAAATCAATTTAGAGGAATTATGCAATAATTATAAAAATGTAAGACAGACTACTTTAGAAAATTTATTAACTCAATCTGACGTTATAACGATTCATCTGCCTCTAAATGAGAAAACTAAAAATATAATTAATAGTGATATGGTGAAATTAATAAAAAAAAACGCAGTATTGATAAATCTTGCAAGAGGTGGTTTAATCGATGAGGATGAAGTGATCCAAAGTTTGAAAGATGGATTGATTAGTGGAGTAGCAATTGACTGCTTTAGAGATGAGCCATTAAGTAACTTTCAAATATCAAAAATACCGAATTTATTTACTACCCCTCATATTGGAGGAAGTACCGAAGAGGCTATACTTTCAATGGGAATGGCAGCAATTGAAGGGATTATAGATTAAAAATAAAAAAAATTATGTAGATTTTTTTCTGTAATTTTTTCAAAATAATCTAATTTAATTTTATTAAAATCTACTATATTGATTTTTCTTTTATTTCTAATGTATCGATTTAAATTACTACTTAACTCATTAAAATCACTAAATATGCAGTAAAGATCTTTAGAAAGGTCTTGTGTTATTGTGCTTCTAAAGCTGCCAACTTTTCTATCATATACTAAAACATATTTACCCATTGCAATTGATTCAATACAAACGCTTGATGGACCTGTAATTACTAAGTCACAATCAGATAAAGTAATATTGGATGCTCTTTTAATTATATTAATATTTGAATTAGAGATTATTTTATTATAGATGCGGAGCCATTTTGAAGGTCCACCTGGATGAAATTTTATATTAAAAACAATTCCTCCTTTGTTATATTCATTATACTTAATAATTAATTGTAAAATATTTATTGTTTCTTCCTTATCATAAGGAGCATAAATAAAACATTTGTAGTTATCAGAACTAGGTAGATTAATTTGGTGATCATGTATTAATTCATATCTTAATGATGGTGAAATTTCATATTTTTGAGATCTGGTATATTTTTTTATTACGTTTAAATTTTTTTTACTTATACATGAAATAATATTTGGAGTGATATTTGCTTGTTTTTCTGTCTCTGTCACAAAAAGATTTAATAAAAAATTTTGTGGAGCAAAACCTTGATAACCTTTCGATTTTGTATTTTTGCTGTACCTTGATAGACTAAGCAATAAGCCTTTTTCAGGTATGTAATTTTCATGCCACAATAATAATCTCAAAATATTTGTTTTTTTCGAAAGTTTTTTTATGAATTCAAAATATACATAAGCATTAAAGGTTGGCCTAGGCGATTTTAAGTTAACAATTTCCTCCTTAATTAATTCTCTAATATCAAATTTGAATTCATTATAATTATTTATAATTACATGTTTAGGAAATAATGATTTGTAAAGTATATATAAGTAATCTGTTGGTGATAAAATATTCTCGAAAAGAATACATTTATTTTTTGAAATGTTTATTTGTTTAATAAATTTTATATATTTGCTAAAATTAAAATCTACATATCTTGGCAAGATTGTATAAGTTACTGCTATATCTTTTTTTATTTTTGCAAAGTGTTTATAAAAATGAAAATACCGATCACTATTGATGTCATTCTTTGAGTGAATATCGAAATGAATTAAATTCAGATTCCCATCTATTGTTTGTCTCCTTTGCAAAATTGTAGACAATGTAAGATATGAAATATTTTCTAAAAAAATCATTAAAACTTTAAATATATTCTTGATTTTATTAATTAATAAATTTCTTTTAACGAAAATTTTTTTAATATTTTTATTTTTAAAATATTTTAAAATAATATTTTTATATTCATTAGTTTCAACTAATATTTCAAGATCTCTATTCTCTGCCACTATATCTTCAAGAAATAGTAATGATGCTAAGTAATGATGAATGTGAGTCGTATCAAGATGTCTTGAACTAGGAGGGCTAAACCACCAAGATAAATTTTCAATATTATTTATCGAAATATTTTCGATTATATTAATATATAAATCTTGCGTTTCTTTATAATGCTTTCTATAGATATTAAGGTGGTTATTTTTCAGCTTGCCATTAACACTTAGGTCAATTTTCATTTTAGTTTTTTGGAATATTACTTTTAATAATCTCACATATTCTATTTACATCTTTAATCTTCAAATCGATATGTAATGGAAGTGTTAAAATTCTTTTATAAGTGCTTTCTGAAAGATTTAGCTGAAATTTAGTTTTAAAAAATTTAAGTAAATGGTTTGGTTTATAGTGCAATCCTGTTTCAATATTAGATTGAAATAATGCGTGTTTAATTTTATTTCTTAATTTACTAGTTTTAAAAAAAATTGGATAAATATGAGGTAATACTTCATCATAATTCTGGTTAACAAATTTGATATTCTTAACTCCATTAAAATTTTTATCATATTGCTTTGCGAGAGATTTTCTTTTTTTCCCAATTATTTTAATTCTTTTGAGTTGTTCTATGCCAATTGCTGCATTTATGTTACTCATGTGATATCTCCAACCTTGAAATTCAACTCGTGCATCTATTGTCCTTTTATTTTTATATCGTTGAATAGAGTCATCTATAACACCCAATAATCTTGCTGACTTTACATGTTCGAGAGATTTTTTATCGCTTGTAAAAATTGCTCCACCTTCTCCGCATGTTATATTCTTTATACCATCAAAGCTAAAGCAAACTATGTCTCCAAAGCTGCCAATTCTCTTTTTTTTGTAAACGCTTCCAAAAGCATGTGCGGCATCTTCTATAACTCTTAACCTATTTTCCTTTGCAAATTTATAAATAGAGTTTAAATCCCCCACACCACCAGCATAATGAACTGGCATTATGGCTTTAGTTCTCTTCGTAATCTTATTTTTAGCATCTTCTAAATCAATCGTTAAATTATCTGCATTTATTTCGCAAGGTATAGGAATTGCTCCAGTTGCAGATATAGCTTGAAAAGATGATAGATATGTTATTGATTGTACTAATACTTCATCTCCCTTTTTTAGATTAATTGATTGACATGCTAGATGTAATGCAGCGGTCCCACTTGAAACACACACAGCTTCTCTTCCAATATATTTTGTTAAATTATTTTCAAAAATTTTAACATGCTTGCCCATGCCTAAAAACTCGTCATCGAGCACTGATGCAACTGACTTCTTCTCTTTGTTTGTTATCGTCGATTTAGATAGCCTTATCATTTATGACTCTTATATTCTCCATGGACATGAGTCTGAGCTATATAATTCATTCAAATAATCTAAATCTCTCTTTGTATCTACACATTGCCAAAATCCGTCAAACTTATAGGCCATCAACTCCCCATCCTGTGCTGCTTTTTCAAGTGGAAACTTTTCTAGAACGGTAGTATCATCATTTATATAATCGAGGAATTTTGGATCAACAACAAAGAATCCACCATTTACCCAACCATCACCTATTTGAGGTTTTTCATAAAAACTTGTGACTCTATCGCCATCTATATTTAATTCACCAAATCTTGCGGCTGGCCTTACAGCTGTAACAGTTATTAATTTGCCATGACTTTTGTGAAAATTAATTAACTCATTGACATTGATATTTGCCAATCCATCACCATAAGTAAGTATGAAAGTATCCTTTAAATGACTCTTAATTCTTAATACTCTTCCACCAGTCATTGAGTTATTTCCAGTATCAAATAAGCTTATATTCCAATCAGGAATATCATTTTCAAAATAAGTAATTTTGTTGCTCTTTAAGTTAATTTTTAAATCTGAACTAAATCTTTTATAATTCAAAAAATAGTCAACGATCGCTTCTTTTTTATAACCTAATGCAATATGAAAATCATTAAGTTCGTAATTAGAAAAGTGTTTCATTATATGCCATATAATTGGTTTGTTTCCAATCATAGCCATTGGCTTTGGCATCTTTTCTAGTGAGTTATTTAATCTTGTTCCAAAACCTCCTGCCAATATAACTGTTTTCATCATAATTTATTTTCTTGTCCAGGATATTTTTTTTTGGAGAGCTTTATTATTATACTCTTTTATCTGATTAATTGTGAATGCTTTAATTCCCTTATTATTTGCATAGTATTCTTTATACCAATCAATTGTCATTTTAATGGTTTCTTTAAAATTAAGTACTGGAAACCAACTCAGATGGGACAAAGCTTTATCGCAATTCAATTTTAATAGTCCAGCTTCGTAGTTTTGATTCTTTTTAGAGACACCTTTCCATTTAAAGTTTTTACAATTCAATTGTATTTCATTAATAAGATGCTTTACAGAGAAGTTATTATCAGCATTTGGACCAAAATTATAAGACTCTCCATTTCTCTTTTTATTCATTTTGAGTTTGGCGCCAATTAAAAGATATCCACTCAAAGGCTCTAAAACATGTTGCCAAGGTCTTGTAGAACCAGGATTTCTAATTTTAGTAACCTTGTTTTTTTTCCAAGATCTCATGCAGTCAGGTACTATTCTGTTAGCCGCCCAATCACCACCACCTATAACATTTCCAGCCCTAACTGTTGCAAGTCTTATGTTTTTTTTATTTGATAAATAAGTTAAAAAGTAAGATCTAATACCTATTTCCGCCATTGATTTTGATGCACTGTAAGGATCTTTTCCTCCTATAATATCATTTTCCCTATATCCCCAAATAGACTCAACATTCTCATAAACTTTATCGCTTGTAATCATTATAACAACTACATCATGATTATAATTTTTAAGACTCTCAAGTATATTCAGTGAGCCGATTGTATTTGTAAGATATGTATTCATAGGATCTTTAATTGATGAACTAACAATTGCTTGTGCTGCTAAATGAAAGATAAAGTTTGGTTTTTCTTTATAAATGATTTTATTTATAGCAGTAAAATTTCTAATATCGGTTTTGTAATTTTTTATTAACTTATCATTTTGAATAGACTCATATAGTGATGGTTTTGTTGGAATATCGATTGATACTCCTATTACATCTGCACCAAGCTCTAAAAGCCAACGTATTAGCCATGAACCTTTAAAACCTGTTGATCCTGTTACCAGCACCTTCTTGTTTTTATAGCAGGAAAACATTTTATAAAAAAATAATATTAATATATGATAAAATAATGCAATTATCTTATATAAATTTAAGCTCTTAATCAATCAATATAAAATTTGCATGCAAGCAAAATAATTAAAATTAGCAATGAATAAAAAGACTTTGATTACAGGTGGCGCAGGATTTATAGGATATCATTTATGTCTGAGGTTGTTGAAACTAGGCTATGAAGTTTTGTGTATTGATAACTTATATTCAGGAAGCTATGAAAATGTCAAGATTCTGTCCAAATATAAGAATTTTAGATTTTTAAACTTAGATATTTGTAATCCTATAAGAATTAAATACAAACCAAATGAAATATATCATCTAGCGTGTCCCGCTTCTCCAAAAGCTTATCAATTTGACCCTATCAAAACTTTAAATACATGTTCAAAAGGATCAATAAATATTTTAGAGTTTGCAAAAAAAAATAATTCTAAAATACTTCTTTCTTCAACAAGTGAAATCTATGGTGACCCTCTTCAACACCCTCAGACTGAGAGCTATTTCGGCAATGTAAATCCAATAGGGCCAAGATCATGTTATGATGAAGGAAAAAGATATGCTGAGAGTCTTTTTATAAATTATCATAACTATTACAAAATAAATATAAAAATATCCAGAATATTTAATGTATATGGTCCTAATATGGATAGAAATGATGGCAGAGTTGTTTCTAATTTTATTACTCAGTGTTTGGATAGTAAACCCATTACGATAAATGGCAGCGGGGCTCAAACTAGGTCATTTTGTTATGTTTCTGATTTGGTAGATGGTTTAATCAAATTAATGAAATCAAAAAATTTGTTTATTGGTCCAGTTAATATTGGTAACCCAAATGAAATAAGTATTTACAAAATGGCAAAAAAAATAAAAAAGTTAACCAAATCTGAATCTGAAATTATTTTTATGGAAACTGTAGTTGACGATCCCTTAATTAGGAAGCCAAATATAAAACTTGCAAAAAAAGAATTAAATTGGACTCCTAAAGTTAAACTTGATGATGGGATAAGAAAAACTATTGATTATTTTAGAAATTTATAATTATGGAAAATAGCATAAAAATAAGCGTTGTTATACCGGTATATAACGGTGCCGGTGTTATTGAGGGGACACTAAACACTCTCAGAGACCAAGTTTCTAAACCAGAAGAAGTTATCATCGTTGATGATGGCTCTACAGATAAAACAGTTGGAGTTATTGAAGAATATATAAAGAAAAATGATTTGCCTGGATGGAAGATAATTAAATCTAATCATCAGGGCATAGGAGCTACAAGAAATATAGGTATCAAAAATTCAAAGAGTAATTACATAGCTTTTTTAGATGCTGACGATACTTGGGACATCGAAAAAATAAGTAAATGCAGAAAAGTTTTAAAAAATGACAAAACCATAGATATACTCACACACTCAGAAATATTAGTTGAAAAAAATAAAAAAAGAATATTACGCTATTGTCAAGTTGACTTTCCGGAATATGAGTCATTGTTAATAAATGGAAACAACGTATCTGCAACAGCTTCGATTATAAAAAAAGATATTCTAGAAAACGTTAATGGTTTTTCAACAAATTTGAATTTTAATGGCGCAGAAGATTATGAGTTGTGGCTAAGATTAGCAAAACAAAAATATAGATTTTTCTTCTACGATGAAGTGTTATCAAATTATAATAGGATACCAGGCTCAATAAGTTTAAATATTCCTTATCATTCTCAAAACAGCTTGAATGTTTATGAGTCTCACCTAAATGAATATTTTAGAGAAAATAATTTACCTAGCTCTTTATCTAAGCTATTTCTTTCAAAGAGGAAAATAATAAATAACTTCAAAATGATTTATTATTTTTTACAAAATAATAGTTATTTACAAATTTTATCTATTATCCCTAATTTACTTATTAATGGGTTAAAGTTATTAAGAATAAAAAATTCGCTTAAACTTCTTATAAAAGGTGAGATTCATTTGCTTGATGAAAAGAAAAAAGAAAATTTTAGTAGTGATTATAGACCTTTAGTGAGTGTAATTATGAATTGTCACAATAGTGGCAAATTCTTAAATGAGGCAATAGAGTCTGTTTATGCTCAAACCTACAAAAACTGGGAAATTATATTTTATGATAATAATTCATCTGATAATAGTTCTGAAATCGCAAATTCTTATAATGAAAAAATTAATTATTTTAAATCTGAAAAAAAGCTAAATCTCTATGAGGCAAGAAACCATGCATTAGAAAAGTGTAAAGGAGAACTAATTGCTTTTTTAGATTGTGATGATATTTGGCTCCCAAAAAAACTTGAGGAACAGGTATTTTTCTTTCAGAATAAAAGCATTTCTCTGGTTTATAGTGACTCATTTATTTTTGATAAAAATGGTATAAAGAAAAGATCTCTTCAATTTAAAAATAAGTTTAAAAATAAATGCTTCGGTCAATTATTGTCAGATTATATTCTAGACATTGAAACTGTAATCATAAGAAGTGAATTAGTGAGAAAACATAATATAAAATTTACTAACAGTTTTAATTATGTCGGAGATATGGATTTTTTCCTCAGATTAAGTCTTTTTTCGAGAATACTTTGTGTAAATAAACCTCTTTCTAAATGGAGGATACATGACTCGAATTTGTCATTCCTGGGTCCACGAGAATTTAATCGTGAGGGAAAAATTATGATAAGTAACTTACAATCTGATTTTAGAGAAATTTCATCTATTTACTCAAAAGAGGTTCGTAAATATAGAGAAAGAATTATTATAAAAGATTTATTTTATTTATGGATTGCAGGGGAGTCGAAATATGTAAGATCTATAATTATAATAAAAAATTATAAGTTACTTTTGTTATACATTATTTCTTTTCTCAAATTTCAACAAATTAAAAGCTTTGTAAGATTATTTGTAGAGGTAGTTTAACTTATTTCAATGATTTTTACATTCAAAGAGTTAGTTCTATATTTGTACGTATTTTTATTTATTATATTTAATATCACATACTTTAATTCATCTGAAACTCTTTTAAGTAACACACTTTTTTATCATGCAAATATATTTTATTTTTTAGTTTTATTTTTAACACTTATTATTCGCAATAAAGATCAATTGTTGCTTTTAATACCTCTGTATTATTCAATATATTTCGGTCAGAGATTAATATTTTTATTAGTTGAAGAACCAATGCTAAGATATTTTTTTCTCAATCATTATGATTTTCATCAGGCTATTATTTTTATTAATTTTACTATAGTTATACTGATATTATGCACTACAATTCTTAGATTATTTGAGAAAAGTATTAAAATTAATATGCAAGAAATTCTTAATAATCAAACTAATAGAAATATTTTTCATTATCTATTTATAATTATTCTATTGCTATCTATAAGTTTCAGATTTTTACAATATGATCAAGTTTTAAGTAAAGCATGGATATTTGATCAATTATTATTACCCGTTATATATATTATAGAGTATTTAGATTTGTTTATATTTATAACTTTTGCAATTTTCTTAATGAGAAATAAATTATCATGTTCAAGATCTGAGCGTATCTTATTAAATATTTCTTTAATTTTAATTTTGATAAGAATAATTATAACTTTTACTAAAGGTTTTATTATTAGCCCATTCTTAATATTTTTGACAATTTGGCTTCTTGTATCAGAAAAGCCCAGAATTTTTAAACTTTCTTACATGGTAGGAATATCTTTTATCGTTGGCATCACATTATTTTCTGTTGATATACAACTAAGTGCTATGAAAAAATTTCAGAATTTAAATGTGACTACCGAATATAGTGAATTAGAAATTACACATCCTCATGAAACAAAGTTAAGTAATTTTATAGATTCTCAAAAATTGAATATATCAAAATTTTCAAGAAGAATAGGTGGTTTAGATTGGGTTGCACTAGGATTTAGCAAGGAGTCAAAAAAGATTCGTCATAAACAAATCAATGATATATCGCTGTTTGATGCTGTCACATTAGAAAAAGAAATACAAAGAATATATAATAGATTTGTTTTAGATGAGTACAGATACAAAGTTATGAATCCGGCGCATCTAATTACGCAGCTTACAAGAGGTTATCCGCCAGAATTTGAAGTGAGGCATGGCGAGGATCTAAGCTTTTTTACTTTGCTTATACTTTTGTTTCAATGGCAAGGCTTAATTTATTTTACAATATTAGTTTCACTTTTTTATTATTTTCTTTCCTC
>MDTB01151996.1_pt1 | contig 11077 bp, 19 predicted proteins | sample 811161 | NCBI WGS metagenome assembly MDTB01 (sample SAMN05326650, study PRJNA326480) | marine metagenome | isolation source: seawater | place: Mediterranean Sea | collected 2009
AAAAATGAACTTAATAATTATTAAAAATGCGGTTCAAAGTAGATTTAATATTTTTTTAGATGTTAAATCCCGCAGAAGGGAACACGTCTATGCAAGAGCTATCTATTATAAACTAGCAAAGGATTTCACTATAGAGCCTCTGCATGCGATTGGTAAAGAAGTTAATAGAAACCATGCAACCGTGGTTAATGGCCTTAAAATATTTGATAATATTATTGATAACTTTTGGGAAAAAGAATATTTTAATATTTATTTAGACCTTAAAAAACATATAAAAAATAAAATTACATTAGAAACAAAACGAAGAGATCCTAATAATTATTATAGAAATAAATACAGAATAAAACTGTTACAAAATAAATTACTTTATAATTATAATAAAGAATGCATTAACTTGCTTGAACGCATGGGAAATAAATATGCAGAATCTTTAAGAACAAAACTTAAATCCATAGCTAATGATAAAGATAAACGATACAGAGATAAAAGAAAGAGCCAATAATAAAATTTGGAGTAAAATTCAAATGGGCCAAATACATTTAGAGGATTTAAGACAACAATTAAAAGCTGAATCGTATAAGCCTTTTATTGACGAAGAGCAACAACGAGGATTGATTGATCATCAAAAACTAGATTTAAAAGTATTAAATTATATTTACAAATTAATTGAAATGGATAATTATGAACCTATTTAATTTTAATCTTAGACAATATCTTCCTAATTCAAAACGAGAAGATCATAAAAAATATTTAGCTGATAATATATTTTTATTGCACAGAGAAATATTAGAGGATGTTTTAAGTTATAATCGTACAGGGGTTTTACCCATTAAAAATTTAAAACACAAAGCTGGTTTAGTTTACAAATATTCTAGACGTTTACGGCTAATCGATATGTAAAGCGACGATAGCTTATTAAAATATAATAATAGCACCCTAGTGTCACACCGTAGAATGCAGTATTTAAATACCAATAGAATTATTTACAGAAGAGAACCAGTTAATGATAAACCAACTGAATCTTTTGAATGGGGTGATTTTTATAAAGATGGTACATATGAATATTATAGTTTGTTTTTTAGCGACGCAAAAATAAATACAATTAAATCTTTATTGTGGCATTTGTACGTGCTTTTATATTTAAATCCTAATTTAAACGAAAAGGAATTTAATAAGTTAGTAAAATATATAACACACAAATCAAATAATTTTATTACTTTCACTTTATCAAACGAAAAAATTGAAAGTATTATAAAAGATACAAGTAAATTTGATTTAGATAGGGCACCTAAAAATAAACTTAGAAAAATTATTTTTAAAGACTATAGCCTGCTAACTAAGCATGAAAAGCTTAAAATTGTAGGCCAAATGATAGGGCGCGAAAAGCTATCGCTTGAAAAGATATATGAAGCAATGCTTGAAATTAATAGTAACAATTTTAAAATAACTATTAAAAATATCGCTTTACATTTTAAATGCTCAACAAGGACTGTACATAGAAATATAAACAGTCAGTTAAGAAAAGAGATTAAAATACTTAATGAAAAAATACAATGTTAAAAACTATATTAGATATAAGACAGACTTACGAGAATCAATGCCAAGGCAAAAAGAATTTGAAAGATATACTCGTGATCAGCTTATTATTAAGTTTTTACCACTTGTAGAAAACATTGCACATAAATTTTCAACCATGCAACAAGCATCTGGAGTTTTAGATATTACCGACTTTATTCAAGAAGGAGCAAAGGGATTAACTATTGCTGTTGATAAAATAGATTGGGAAACAATTGATGCTAGTTTAGACAAAGAAAAAACTTTAAAGTCGTTTTTAAGTAAAAGAATTAAAGGCGCAATAAGAAGAGCAATTGATATAACCCGTGGCCATATAAGAATACCAGAGCATAGGTTAAACGAAATGAGGCAAAATCCTGAAAATACAAAAATGGTTGAAATGTTTTTCAATAGTATATTTTTAAGTATTGACGAACAAATGGAAAACGATGATAATAGTTTCTCAGATATACCTGATCAGTCAGAACCTTATAATGTTGAGTTATTAAATATGTATTTGAAAGGGCTATTAAAAAAACATTTAAATAATAAAGAATATGAAGTCTTGCGATTATCATATGGTTTAGATTGCAATAAACATACTGCTAATCAGATTGCTGCGCTAATGGGTATTGATGGACCAAGCGCGTACGTTCGCATTAGTGAAATAAAAAAGAATGCTGTAAACAAACTAATAAATAATGTTGATCACTCACAAGTATTAGATTACTTATAGCTTTACAAAATAAATACGTTGACAAAAAGATATTAAATTAAACCTAAAACCCGTAATTATGACAACAACTATCAACCAAAAATTAAAAACAATTCAAACCGATTTAAAATCTAAAAAAAGCAGGTACAATAAATTTGGTAATTATAATTATCGATCTGCTGAAGATATACTAGAAGGACTAAAACCTTTTTTAAATCACTTAAGCGTAAACGTTACTATAAACGAAGAATTAATAAGCGCTGATCCTCCTATTATAAAAACTACCGCAACAATTAGCGACGATGAAAATAAATCTTTAAGCGCAACAGCTATTGTAGGAATTGATTTAACATCAAAAGGACAACAAATGCCTCAACGATATGGGTCTGCATCTTCTTACGCAAAAAAATACGCTTTAGGTAATTTGTTTTTAATTGATGATACACAAGACAGCGATGCTGCCAATAAACACAACTCAGGTCCTAGCACTCCCCAATCTACTAAAACTAAACAACAAGTAAACAATATTCAAATAGACGATCTTATTACACTTTAATGGATTCAAGAAAAATACTTCATAAGCTTGAAGAAGACGAGCATTATTATGGAAAGTTTGGCCGGCAATTTTTAAGTAATTCAGATATTAATACTTTAATTAAAGGCAAGCCTGAAGATTTATATAAACCAAAAGAAAAAACTTCAGCTATGCTTATTGGCGGTTATTTTCATACAGTTATTTTAGAACCTGAAAAAGTAAAATCCTTTAAAATTATTGAAAGCTCTACTAGAAACACAAAAAAATATAAAGAAATTTCAGGTGGCGAGATGTGTTTACTTCAGCATGAAGCTGATCAAGCAAATTTATTAACAGAAAAAATATTAAAAAATAAATATTGTGAATCTATGATATTTGGCAGCGCAAAAGAACATGAAGTGCCTGGTATAAAAATGATCGAAGGCAATTTATGGAAAGGCAAAGCTGATATTATTAACCATGACGACCACTTTATAGTTGATTTAAAAACTACGCAAGACGTTGAAAAATTTAGATACAGCGCAGACAAATTTAATTACGATAGCCAAGCCTATATATACCAACAATTATTTGGATATGAAATGATTTTTATTGTAATAGATAAAAATACACACAGAATAAAAGTGTTTGATTGTTCAGACGCTTTTTTACAACGGGGATATGATAAAGTTATGAGAGCAACAGAAGTATTTAATTTATTTCATAAAACTTTAGATTTTGATCCCAATCAATATTTTATAAACGACACACTTTAATTTAAATTTAATCATTATGGCAAGCATAATAAATGGAAGCATTGACTTAACAAAAATTCCTAAAGATAAAATTATCATAGGTAAAAAAGGTAAGTATTTACCAATTTCAATTACTATTAATGACGAACAAGATCAATTCGATCAAGACGGTCCTATAATAGTACAACAGTCTAAGGAAGAAAGAGAAAGCAAAGAAGCTAAAACTTTTTTAGGAAATGTAAATGTTGTCTGGAGTAATGGACAAAATGTAGAAGCAAAAATAAAAGCAAACGGTGCAGGACCTCAAATAAAAGCTGAAGAGCCAGAAGACGATTTACCGTTTTAATAAATGAAAATTAATACTCAGGAGATTAATGGGTTTGCAATAGACAAATTCAATCAGCATAATCTTGAAGAAGGGAAAGCACAGGGGATTTGTCCTTTGTGCTCTCACGATAGAAAGCCAGCTAAACAGAAGCTTAAATGTGCTTCATATGATTGGACAACAGGCCTTGGTACTTGTCACAATTGTAATACTAGCTTTCAACTCCATAGTTATTTGCGTAAAGGTTCTAATGAAAAAGAATATATTAGACCTAAAGTAAATATAAAATTACAACCACCAAGCACAAAAATTCAGGATTGGTTTAAATCCAGAGGTATTTCAATTAAAACGTTAACCGAGTTGCAAGTTGAAGAAGGCAAAGAGTGGATGCCTCAACTTAGCAAAGAAACAAATACTATTAAATTTAATTATTATGTAGGCAATAACCTTATAAATATTAAATATAGAGATGCAAGAAAAAACTTTAAATTATATAAAGGAGCAGAAAAAGTATTTTACAATATTAATAGTATTGTTAATTTTAACGAGTGCTATATTGTTGAAGGTGAGATGGATGCTCTTACTTTACATGAAATCGGCATACCTAATGTGGTTTCTGTACCGAACGGCGCAACTGTAAACAATAATAATTTAGATTATTTAGATAACTGTATAGATTATTTTGAAGATAAAGACAAAATAATTTTAGCTACAGATAAAGACGAAGCAGGTATAACATTACAGCAAGAATTAATTAGACGTTTAGGCGCTGAAAAATGTTATATACTAGACTTTGAAGACTGCAAAGACGCAAACGAATACTTATTAAAACATGGAAAAGAAAACCTTATCCGGTGCATTTCAGAAGCAAAACCCGTCCCTTTGGAAAATGTTACAACATTTAAAGATGTTGAAGATGAAATTAAGGACTTTGTACAAAATGGTTTTAAGCCCGGTTATCAAGTTGGTTTACAAAATTTTGATGAAATTTTTTCAACATATACCGGACAGTTTATTACTGTTACTGGCATACCTTCTTCTGGTAAGTCTGATTTTGTTGATCAAATGGTCATCGGATACAATTTAAAATATAATTGGAAAATAGCATTTGCTTCACCAGAAAACCAACCTACTTATTTACATGCGCATAAATTAATGCGTAAAGTTTGGCAAGACATGCCAACTCTTTCACATCAACACAAATGGCAACAAGTTAGTGAACATATCAATGATAGCTTTTATTTTATTGATATGGAAAGATATTCTCTTGAATCTGTACTTAAAAAAGGTGCAGAACTTGTTAAAAGAAAAGGCATTAAATGTTTAGTTATCGATCCATATAATAAGATTCGAGACAATAAGTCCAACTCAGACGACGTAAATAGATATACAATGGAATACTTAACTAAAATTGAAGTTTTTGCTAAAAAATATGATGTGTTAGTTATTATAGTTGCCCACCCTACAAAAATGTATAGAAATAATGAGGGCAAAATAGAAGAGCCCACTATGTATAATATAAAAGGTGGCGGAGAATGGTACGATGCTAGTTACCACGGACTTTTAGTTCATAGAGATTATGAAGAAAAAACTGTTAAAGTTAAAGTTTTAAAAGTTAAGTTTCAAAATTTAGGAGAAAACGGCGCTGAAGCTTATTTTAAATGGCAACCAAAATCTGGTTGTTTTATACCACACTATTTAGAAACCAATAATGAAACAATGCCATGGGAAGCGGATTAACAAGTAGAAAAAAAAGACTTAATTACACTATGCCTAATTATAATTTAAGTGCAGATGAAATTAAGTGGAGAAATTTTTGTATTAAAAAAAATATTAGAATATCACCAAGAGGTATATATAAAGACACTGATAATTGGTATATTCAAATAAATTTTGGCCCTTATAAAAAAGGAGAAATACCTCATACATCACCAGACTTTTTTAATCGTCAAAACATATGGCCCGAATATTTTAAAATATGTAAATTTTATTATGATAAGTATACAAGATGAATATCGAGGTTTGTTAGCCGGTATATTTTATGGTGGCAAACAAAAAAAAGATAGAACAAAAACAGGAACTTATTCTGTTTACGGCAGAATGATTAGACACAATATGTCTTTAGGGTTTCCATTATTAACAACTAAAAAAATATTTTTCAAACATGCAATTACGGAATTATTATGGATCTTACAAGGTCGGTCTGATCTTGATTATCTTCACGCTAATGGTGTTACTTACTGGGATGCTAACTACAAATCCTCAGGTAGAATTGATAACACGCTTGGTCCTGTTTATGGGAGTCAGCTTAGGAACTTTAATGGGATTGACCAACTTAAAAATATACTCATCGAGATTAAACAAAACCCGAGCTCGCGGCGCATTATGGCAAGCTTTTGGAATCCCTATGATTTGGACCGTATGGTCCTTCCTCCTTGTCATTATAGCTTTCAAATATATATAAATGATGGAATTATCGATTTATTATGGACTCAGCGATCCGTGGACGTTTTTCTGGGCCTTCCTTATGATATTGCAATGTATGGGTTATTATTACTTATGCTTGCTAAAGGTAGTGGATATAAGCCTGGGACGCTTATCGGCTCCCTCGGCGATTGCCATATTTATAATAATCATGCAGCTCAGGTTCGGAAGCAATTACTTCGTAATTTTAGGAAACTACCTTATGTTAATATTGATTCTGGACTTATTTATGACAAAAAACAACAAAAAGTAATTATACCTACACATAATATGATTAATATTGTAAATTATGAACCTCACCCATTTATTAAAGCACCAATAAACACATAATTATGTATTATCTTTATCATATACCCGGTAAAAAAATAGGCGTAACGCGTAATTTAAATAATAGAGTTACGCTGATGCAGGGCTATAAGTCTAATGAATATGAAGTTCTTGCTTCTTCTGATGATATTGATTTTATATCGTCGAAGGAAATAGAGCTTCAAAAGTCTTATGGCTATAAAGTTGATAGACAGAGTTACACTAGTTTAAATAAATTAAATACAATGAAAATAAACATTACGGAACAGACTACTACATTTCCAGTGCCACGTGCTGAACTAGCAGATTGGCTTATTGAAAACAAAGACCTAACATGGGAAACCGAGCATGGTGAATTTAATATTACAGAAGAATCGTCTAGAGCGTGGGTTCTAGCTAACGCTAAAAAATCCATGTACAACGACCAAAGAACTTTTATTTACAATAAAGCTTATGCTGAAAATGTTTTACAAAATTCTCAAGTTGAGATAGATTTTAATGCTATTAGACAATGGGCAGACGATAGAGGCTTATATGAAGAGGGTGATTCTAAAACTCAATTTACTAAACTTATTGAAGAAGTTGGAGAATTAGCTCAGGGTATTTTAAAAAAGAATAAACCTGAAATTAAAGATGCTATTGGAGATTTAGTTGTAGTGCTTACTAACCTAGCCCACTTAGAAGAGTTTACTATTGAAGAATGCGTGCATTCAGCTTATGAAGAAATATCTGAAAGAACAGGTGAAATGGTTGATGGAACTTTTGTAAAAGATACATTATGAGAGATCCAATTATTAAAGCTGTTATAAATAAAATTAAAAACAGATCTGACGTTGGATTTAAAAAATACGGCGTAACTTTACAAGAAGATGATCAACCATTAGACACTTGGCTTCAACATATACAAGAAGAATTAATGGATGCTGTTAATTATATCGAAAAAGCACGCTCTGTTCTTCGTGAAGAAATAGAAGAATGTTATATTAATGATGCGAAGAAAGATTAGAAAAAAAGGCCCGGTCCAATCAAAAAAAATAATTTATGATGGAATTAAATTTGCATCAGGATTGGAAAAATATATGTATATGGCTTTAAAAAAAGCTAAAATTAGATGTAAATATGAAGGTGAAACTTTTGTTTTATTAAATGGGTTTCATTTTGATAACCAAGTATTTGAAAGACAGGCTAATAGCAAAGGAGAATATATTAATAGAGGGGAAAAAAGAATTTTACCAATTAAATATACACCTGATTTTATTGGTAGTGATTTTATAATCGAAACTAAAGGAAGACCTAATGAGTCTTTTCCTATAAGATGGAAATTATTTAAAAAATTAGTGGTAGAGCAATTCCCTAATTATACATTGTATAAACCTCAAAATCAAAAAGAATGCGACAAAACTATAGAGTTGATCCTCGCAATGCAAAAAAAATAGCACGCATTAAATATGCAGAAAGACAAGTTGAAAAGTATATTAAATGGACGATAGAAAATAGAGGAAAACTTATATATAGTGAGTTAGTAGAATTACATAATAAATATAACATTTATTGCTATGGCTAAATTAATTTTAAATAATAAATTTATAAAACCAAAAACAAGAAGACCAGGAGTCCATGCAAAATCAAAATCATCAAAAATTAAAACAAGCAAAAATTATGTCAAAAGATACAACAAACAAGGACGGAGGTAGAGGATGGGAACTTTCTATAGGCGTTTACCCAGGAGTGCTTTTTGGGATGCGAACGTACTACAATGAAGGGTATAAAGAGCATGTATTTTATATTCCTTTTGTGGATGTTTCACTTTTAATTGATAACTAATATGGGATTATTTGATGAAAGAATTCCTTATAAACCGTTTGAATATCCGGAATATTATACTGAAGGGTGGCTTAAACAAGCGCAGGCTTTTTGGTTGCATACTGAAATACCGATGTCAGGTGATGTTAAGGATTGGAAAGAAAAACTCACCGACGGAGAAAGACATCTCGTTGGAAATATACTTTTGGGATTTGCACAAACAGAGTGTGCGGTATCTGATTATTGGACGCAAAAAGTTGTTAACTGGTTTCCAAAGCATGAAATACAGCAAATGGCAATGATGTTTGGGTCGCAAGAAACTATTCATGCAGTCGCTTATAGTTATCTTAATGAAACGCTTGGCTTAGAAAATTTTGAAGGCTTTTTACACGAGCCAGCTACAGCGGCTAGGTTTGATAATTTAGTAAGTTATAATGGTAAAGATTTACAAGGAATTGGAAGGTCATTAGCTATATTTAGTGCGTTTGCCGAAGGAGTATCTTTATATTCAGCTTTTGCAGTCCTTTATAGCTTTCAGCTTCGTAATTTGCTTAAAGGAATTGGGCAACAAATGAAATGGAGTGTGAGAGATGAATCTTTACATTCTAAAATGGGATGTCAATTATTTAGGCATATGTGCAAAGAAAATTCAGATTTACAAAATAACTGTTATGAAGATGTTATTAAAGCAGCCAAAACAATGCTTAGTGCCGAAGAAAATTATATTGATAAAATGTTTGAAAAAGGAGACATTGAAAACCTTAAAGCCTACGATCTCAAACAATTTATTAGAAAACGTCTCAATGAAAAAATTACAGAGCTCGGTTACAGGGACGGGAGGAGGTACTTTGAATTTGACGAAGTCGCAGCAAGTAATCTTGACTGGTTCTATCATCTTACCGGGGGGCATACTCATACTGATTTTTTTGCTATTCGGCCAACGGATTATTCAAAGGCTAATGAAGGTGAAGACTTTGAAGATATATGGTAAGAAAAAATATAATTAAATGCAGCCAGTGCGATGAAGAATTCCCAGGTGGATTTGAATATAGGGCACATTGGGAAGAGAAGCATTTTTATCCTTACTTAAAAAAAAATTCATTTGATTATGAAAAAGCAAAAGCAGACAGCCATAAATAAAATTTGGAGAATATGGGCCAAAGCTTTAGGAGAAAAAGCACAAGAAAACGCAGATACTGTAGCTTTTGTAAGAACGTTATTAATTACGCAAGCAATAATAACAAACATTTTAATTTCTATTAATATAATTATTAATTGGTTATGATATATATTGAAGATGATTTTTTAGATAATAAACTTTTAAATTCTTTAAATGAAAATTTTTTATTTGATTTTGAAAAAATTGAAAGACCAGGTTGTACTATTTATGCTAAAAGACCTCCTGAAGAATTTATTAATTATATAGAAGGTAAAATTGCTAAAATTGAACGCAATAAAGTTAAATCATGTTTAATTGGTTTTAGATATTCTGATGAAAAAAAAGACACCCACTGGCGCATCCATGCAGATTTATATGTAGATCATACACAAGAATGTAAACCAGAAAGAGCCGGAGTTATATATATGAATAATCCCCCTCCCGGATTTACAGGAACTGCATTTTGGAAAAACAAAAAAACAGGATTAGATTGTATAGATTTAAATGATTACGAAGCGCATAATGATGCCCTGCAAGAAGCTGAAAATTTAGATGCGTGGGAATTGCAAACTGTTATTGGACATAAAAAAAATAGATTTTTATCCTATCCTTGTTCTCAATATCATAGCAAATATCCTAATATAACAACTGACGCAAGAATAGTATGTGTAATATTTTATAAATATGTGGAATAACGATTGGATTAAAGGACAGGATTATCCGAGTTGGGGTGATACTGAAGTATATAAAAAAACAATATCTGGAGGATATTTATTTAATGGTGAAACGCCTCGGGATGCTTATATGAGAGTTGCAACAACTGTTGCTAAAAGATTATATAAACCAGAAAAAGCTGAAACTTTTTTTGAATACATATGGAATGGGTGGTTGTGTTTAGCATCACCGGTTTTATCTAATACAGGACTCGATAGAGGTTTACCTATAAGTTGCTTTGGAATAGATGTTGCAGATAGCGTTCACAATATTGGAGAAAAAAATTTAGAGATGATGCTGCTTGCAAAACACGGTGGGGGAGTTGGCATTGGAATAAATCAAATAAGACCTGCCGGAGCTAAAATTACAGGTAATGGAACTTCAGACGGCGTTGTCCCTTTTTGCAAAATATATGATTCAACTATCCTCGCAACCAACCAAGGTTCAGTTAGACGAGGAGCTGCAAGCGTTAATATCAATATTGAACACAATGACTTCCTCGAGTGGCTGGAAATTAGAGAACCAAAAGGTGACGTTAACCGCCAGTCTCTTAACCTGCACCAGTGTGCTGTCGTTGGTGATAAATTTATGCGAAAATTACAAGCAGGAAATCCAGATGCAAGAACAAAATGGTCAAAGCTTATCCAAAAGCGTAAAGCAACTGGAGAACCTTATATCTTATTCAAAGGAAATACAAACAAAAATAATCCAGAAGCATATAAAAAAAATAGTTTAAAGGTACATATGA
>MDTB01190678.1_pt1 | contig 11077 bp, 8 predicted proteins | sample 811161 | NCBI WGS metagenome assembly MDTB01 (sample SAMN05326650, study PRJNA326480) | marine metagenome | isolation source: seawater | place: Mediterranean Sea | collected 2009
GGAAATTTTTCTCCCAGCTCAGATGAAAACCAATTAGAAATTGCTGCATCATAAAACGCTGTCTTGGAAAATGCTTTAGCAGCCAGTCGCTTTCGGAATTTTTGGGTGGTAGCTCCAGCATTTTTAGTCATTTCGCTGATCACAGAACTATAATCGGAAGGATCAACAACCACGGTAACAAAAGCATGGTTCTTGGCTCCAGCCCGGATAAGGGCCGGTCCTCCAATATCAATATTTTCAATACAGCGGGAAAACTCTGCACCACTAGCCACCGCAGCCTCAAATGGATATAAATTCACCACCACAAGATCGATTGGCTCTATACCATGCTGAGCCATTGCGGAGTCGTGGTCAATGTTCCCCCTAATCGCCAATAATCCCCCATGAATTTTTGGTTGAAGTGTTTTTACCCGACCATCCATAATCTCCGGGAAATTCGTAAATTCTGATACCTCAACGACGGAAATCCCTGATTGGCGAAGCAAGTTAGCGGATCCGCCCGTAGACAGTATTTGGACACCCTGATTATCAAGGAATTTTCCAAAATCTTCTAAATCACTCTTATCAGATACGGAAATCAGCGCACGCTTGATGGGCAACAACATTAGTTAGGCCCACGGCACCATCGTAAAAACCTAGACCACGACTGAAGACTCAACATCACTTCTTTCACTAACAAATTCTGGTACAAGTTCATAAATTGTCTCAATAACGCGAGTTTTGTCAAATGCTGCACATTGAGCACCAAGGGTTTTAATTCCTTTACGCAAAACCTGAATATCGGCAGTCCTAGGGGCCGCAAGCAAAATTCCTTCACAATCGGTAGGAACCAAAGGCTCACCGCCGTGAAAAACCTCCTCATAAAGTTTTTCTCCTGGTCGAGTTCCAATGATATCAATCTCAATATTTTTACCAGGAACAAGGCCTGCCAGACGAATCATCTGTTCAGCAAGGTCATAAATCCGAACTGGCTCCCCCATATCAAGAACACAAATATTTCCTCTTGGGACTTTACTAGGGCCCACCCTCATTCCAACTGCAAGGGCAGAAGATTGGAGAACCAATTCGACGGCTTCGCGAACCGTCATAAAATAACGTGTCATATCCTTATGGGTGACGGTAAGAGGCCCACCATTGGCCAATTGCCGCTGAAATAACGGCACAACCGAGCCTGTGGAACCCAATACATTCCCGAACCGAACCGTCACATAACGTGTTTCCCCATACTCTTCCGCCATATCCAATGCCTGGCAGAAGGCCTCCGCTATACGTTTTGTTGCACCCATAATACTAGTCGGATTAACTGCTTTATCTGTTGACACAAGGACCATCACCCCGACACCTTGACGATGACACGCTTCAGCAACGTTAACCGTTCCGATCACGTTAGTATCGACCGCTTCCAATATATTGTCTTCTACTATGGGGACATGCTTGAGTGCCGCAGCGTGGAAAACCAAGTCAGGCTGATGCCGAAGAATACACCGTTCCACACGACTAGTGTGGCGAACATCTAAATACTCTGCAAAACGTCGAATATCTGGCGCGACCTCAGAAACCTGCAAGTCAACACTATAAAGAGCGTATTCAGAATTATCAGAAAGTACAATTTTTTCTGGGTCAAAATTGCAAATTTGGCGGACCAACTCAAACCCAATACTGCCACCTGCCCCCGTCACCATAATACAACGACCTCTTATCAGACGTTCCATAGACCCAAGATCTAAAGGCACCTGAGGACGGCCCAGCAAATCTGCAACATTTATTGGTGTTGTCTCTAATGGATCGGACTCCCCAGATCTAAAATCAGTGACTTTCGGCAATCGAGCCATCGTCATACCTAAGCTATTGGCCATGCTCAAAATATTACGGACTTGTGATCCATCCATATCGTCCCTGGTTAAAATCAGGCGCTGAGGGGCCTTTCCCTTACTTCGAAGGGTTTCCGCAATTACACTAATTTGGTCAGTGGTTCCGAGAACCTCGATACCATGTATCTCCCGACCTACACGCCGTGTATCCTCTGCAACTATCCCAACTACTTCGTAACCAGATAATTTCGTCCGCCGCAGGCTACGAATAAAAAGTTCAGCGCCATCACCATCGCCAACTAACATCACAGGCACTCTCCCAACATTGTTGGTATCATTAGAAGGATTAAAACTCCGGTCTTTCAGCAAACGATAAAAGAATCGCGGTCCCCCCAGTAGCGCCATGAGAACAAACCAATTTATGAGAAGTACCGAACGCGGCAACGGCTCCAGACGGACCCAAATAAACATCACAAAAGAAAATATTAATGTTGCGGTAGTGACCGCCTTGGTTATAGCCAACAGGTCGTTCAAGGAAGCATAACGCCAAACGCCTCTGTACAAACCTGATGGCCAAAATACGCATGCACAAATTAGGGTAAACATTAAAACAGCGAAGGCCCACTCCATTGGATAGACCTCAAACCCTGATAGTCCAATTCGTAAATAAACAGAAAGTAAAAGCGATACTGCTGCCATTAAAATATCATGTGCCCAGACAATCAGGCCTCGGGAATATATTTTTTCTAACATGATTGCGGTTCGATTCTAAAAACTACAGAATTTCTCACTTTATGCTTTGGCTCTTAAACCATGCGGCCGTCGATGCCAAACCCTCTTTCATAGAAAAAGGCGATCCCCATTCTGCATCTTTACAAAACTCTGTTCCATCGACCTCAAGTGTTTGAGTTAGTTTGCGGATCCCATTCGATTGTCCCATGACCCAACTTAATATTTTAAGAATAGATATTGGGACAGAAAATAAACGGGCAGGCCTATCTAAAACACACGAAATCTGACGCACTAAATCTGCTGTTGAAACAGGTTCACCGTCGCACACATAATATATTTTTTTGGAAAATGTTTTACGCTCGAGTATTCGCATTATCGCATCAACTAAGTTAGATACATAAATTAGATCGCGCTTATTATTGATATGCTTCAAAGGTAGAATCATACCTTTATTTACTGCCATAAATAAGGAAAGCATATTACCTTTTACTCCCGGTCCATAAATCAACGGCGCCCTTAAAATCAAAACATCCATATGTGCCATGCAAGCTATTTCAACTAGAACCTCCTCAGCCTCTAATTTTGTTCGGCCATAAGCATCTTCTGGAGAAGGAGAGAATTCCGCACGAAGTGGCCGACCCGGATTAGAGAATTCTCCTCCCGCCTTCACAGAACTTAAAAAAATAAATCGCCGGACCCCGCTCTTAGCTGCCTGGGTGGCCAAGGTCTTGGTGGCATCCAGATTTATACGCCGATATGACCTTTCTGATACATCTGGGCGCTCCCGCAATACATGAGTTCGTGCTGCAGCATGAACCACAAATTCGACATCATCGAGTGCTTCCTGCCAATCGGTACTTGGGCCAATTTCCCCAACATTTATGATCCTGACATCTGGTTGGATTTCCGGCACATCAGTTCGGCGCGTCGCTGCTGTTACTGCGTATCCTGCAGCAAGCAGTGCTTTGCAGACATGTACGCCAACAAACCCGGTTGCGCCTGTGACTAAGACACGCCTCAATTTATATCCCGAGCAGAAATTTGGTCCACACAGCCCCCCCCACCTGCTTTTACAGCTTCCAAGACAGACAGCATATGTGCGGCTTGGGTTTCGCGTGAGTGCCGAGGCGCGGCCTGTACGCTATTACTAGCTAGACTTTGACACCACTCTTTGTCATCCGCTAATTGAGTGATCACGTTGGCTAGCGCTACAGGATCATCTGGTGGTATATGAACTCCAGCCCCTCTTTTTTTCAAAATCGCACTCGCCTCACCCTCGGGAATGGATAGGATTATGGGCAAACCCATGCCCATGGCCTCGAACATCTTTGAAGGAATTACGTCTTTAAAGGCTCTCAGATTTCGAAGGTGAACAAGTGCGATCTGACACTGGCTCCAAACCGCGGGGACCATAGCTTTTGGCTGGGGCGGCATGAAAGTTACATTCGCCAGCCCACAGCCCTCGGCATTCGCAATTAAGCCAGCGCGCTCTGAGCCCGCACCGACAAAAAGAAAAGTTATATCCTCTCTTTCTCGTAAGAGCTCGGCCGCCTTAAGAACGTTGTTCAATCCATGTGCCATTCCATGAGTTCCCACGTATCCAACGACAAACCGACCACCCCCTGAAAATACTTCTTTCAGATAGGGGTCAGGTTCGCAAGGACCATAACGCCAGAGATCTACGCCATTTAACACCACAGCGATTTTTCCCCTTGAGATCCCTCGGCTAACAAGATTAGCTTTGAATGCATGGGTCAAAGAAATAACAGCTGATGCTTTACGATAAAGAAATAATTCAAGCCTCTCCAAAAAACGAATTAAAACCCCATCTCGCATAGCTCCAACGGCCACGATTGAGGCGGGCCACAGATCTCCAAGTTCAAAGATAAAGGGCACACGCCTCAATCCCCCTAATAACCACCCACTAATCGCTGCAAAAAATTGTGGGGAAGTGGAAACGACAACGTCGGGCCGTTTTTCAAAAAGGCTCACAATAACTGAGGAAAACATGAAGCTCATAAAATCTAGGGTACGTTTCACAATCCCTTGATTGGGCGAAATATAAGTTTTCACCCGAACTACTCGAATGCCATCCATTAACTCAATCTGGCGCCAGCTATTTTTATACCCATCAAAAAGACGGCCATATGGGAAATTGGGCGCACACGTAACTACGGTTACGTCATGACCCCATTTAACCCAATAGCACGCCCGCTCGTATACACGAGTCGCGGCAGCGTTAGTTTCCGGCGGAAAATTCTCAGTCAGAAACAGTATACGCATGCGCTAATTCGTTGGGCCCCCTTTGACCATAAGCAACATTAAGACAGCGACGGCGCCACATGCACCTAATAACGCTGCCTCAGGCAAACCTCGTGCTGCTATAATTGCGAGCATTATTAAAAATAAATTAGCAACACCAACAAGCCATGTTACTTCGTCGTGCTTTAAACCGCTTGCAACCGCACGCTGGTAAAAATGTTGGCAATGCGCTTCCCAAAATCTTTCTCCCCCCATGATCCGTCGGAAAAGGGTCAATGTCGCATCAGCAAGAAAATACAGCGGAAGAATCAACGCCGGGCCCCACGCTCCTTTTGCGGCCAACTCCAGTAGCAACCACCCCAACACAAACCCAAGTGGGATACTGCCAACATCACCAAGAAAGATCTTGGCCGGGTACCAGTTCCACCGCAAAAATCCGAGTGTTGCCGCACCTATAGAGAGGCTCAAAAGGATTGGTTGCTCGCCAAATCCTAATTTACGAACTATTACTATGATACCAATTGAGATTGCTATAGCCTCAACACTAGCAATCCCATCAATTCCATCCATAAAATTAAACAAATTTATAAACCAAACCCAAAAGGCTCCAGCTATTATCAAGTCCACGCTAGGCGGGAGGATCCCTCCAAAAATAAGGCCATGGAATGGAACAAAATACAAAGCAGCGGCCACAGCGCATAAATGCGTCGCTAAACGAATTGACGCGCGGAGCCCCCGTAGATCATCAAAAAGGGAAATCCCTGCCAAAATTAAGCTAATCCCCGTGATCCTTATGATGTCGACACCCTCATGCCCCTCAAAAATGCCCAAAACCAACCAAACGATGAGCATGGAACCGACAACAGCGATTCCTCCACCGCGTGGTGTCGGGTGTATGTGACTGGATCTGCTATTGGCGCGATCTACAACATTGTGAGTATATAAATAAGAGATTAAATATCGAGTTCCAAACATAGACGAGAAAAACGCGAACAATGGTAAAACAAGTTTAAGTGGCCATTCCATTAATTAACGTACCTCTCTAAAAAATTTAAATCTTTTTAGGCTCGACCATAAGTGTCGTCTTCTCGAACTATATCATCCTCCGAAATTATTTCACCTGTTTGAACCTCTATAAGGCGTAATGATCGACCGGTTAAGTTCTCAAGTCGATGCCTCACTTTGACTGGAATATAAGTTGATTGATTCGGATACAAATCCATAACCGCTGTTCCGTTAGTCACTCTGGCCTCCCCTTCAACAACAACCCAGTGTTCGGCTCTATGGTTATGATATTGCAAACTCAACCTCGCGCCAGGATTAACAACGATTTGTTTCACCAAGTAGCCTTTCCCAGAATCAATGTTTAAGTAATACCCCCAAGGGCGATAAACTTTGGTATGTGAAATAATTTCGTTTCGGTTTTGAGATTTCATTTCCGCTACTATACTTTTAACTTCCTGACTTCGCGACTTTGGCACGACGAGAACACTATCGTCTGTTGCAACGACTGCAATGCCATCAATCCCTAACACCGCCACCAATGGCTTCTCCGTGTGGATGTAGTTATCATGTGCGTCAATTACGATACTATCTCCTACACAAACATTTCCTTCACAGTCGACAACTCCAATTTCTGAGAGTCCGGCCCAAGAACCAACATCAGTCCAGTCAATTTGTAATGGGATAACCGCAGATTTTTTTGTTTTCTCCATGATCGCAACATCGATAGAAATGTTAGGAGCCGCCTGAAACTCATTCTTATCGAGACGAAGAAAATCAAAATCGGCAACTGCAAGATCTAACGCATTCTGAGCCGCTACTAAAATATCTGGATTGAGATCCCGCACTTCAGACAGATATTTGTCAACCCTAAAAACAAAAACCCCTGAATTCCAGTAATACCCACCACTTTCAATGTATTTTTGAGCCTTAATTTTGTCTGGTTTTTCAACGAATTTATCAACCTTGAAACCGCCACCGATGGCGGCCCCGCGCTTTATATATCCGTAACCTGTTTCAGGCCTGGTGGGAACGACCCCAAATGTCACTATCATACCCTCAGAGGCCAACGTGCCTGCAGCCAATATGGATTTTATAAATTCTTGGCTGTTGGGAATCACTTGGTCGGATGGCATTACGACAACAATCGCATCACTTTTAGCTGAAAATACCTTAAGGGCGGCCACTGTGATAGCCGGCGCTGTGTTGCGCGCAATTGTCTCAAGTATAATATCACTGGCAGATAATCCCGCTTCCCGTAACTCCTCAGCAATCAGGAACCTGTGATCATCGTTACATACAATTAAAGGGGCTGCGAATTCTTCACTGTTAATATGATTAAGTGATGCGCGAAAAAGACTCGAACCATGTTCTAAAAGGCGCAAAAATTGTTTTGGTCTAAGCTGACGAGAGAGGGGCCATAGGCGGGTGCCGATTCCACCAGAGAGGATTACAGGAAAAATGTGGTTAGACATCGTATTTCTCACTTATATCCTACGAATTATAGCCAATCGATACACGTCTCCGCATTTCGATTGGGTTGAAGGGGATTATTATTTTCTTCGCACTCTCAGCGTCGTTTAATATTGACACGCCAACGAATAGCCCTATTCATCAATCCATATGCTGGACCTTCCATTTCGTTAGCTAACTTATATGATGTTCCTCCAATTCTGTTCTTGAACCTATATATACCCGGGGGAGATAAACTTTTATCCATCCCGCCTAAATCGAATTTATTAATTCCTTTTGCTTTAAGGTGCTTAATAACCGACCAAAGAATTAACTGGCCCGCATTTAAGGAACGCCCCATGCTTGTGTTGTGACCCGCCAAATATTCGGCAACCTTCCCATATTTGCTGACAAGTGCGCCACCCAAATAATCACCATCTTTATAAGCAGCAACGCATATTAGACTTCGGTCGCTAGGCATTAAACCTTGGAGGGAAACTAGAAACTCAACTTCAAGACCACCGTTGCGACCACGCTCGTCAAGATGTTGAGCGTGGCCCACTAGAAAATCCCGGAATGCTCTCCTTTCATCAGATATATTAATATCGATTCTAGAGCGCTCAGCACGAACAAGTGCATTACGCCATTTTCCATGTAAATTATTTCGCAGAGTTTCTTCATTCTGCACTAAATCGATCGTCGCAGATGCCCAGCCTAGTGTTTGGGTTTTACTTAGACCACTGGCGTTACATTCTGCAAAAGATAGATTTTCTGCCGTACGGGAAGGAGCAACACGGAGATACATTCGTCGCTCTATAGAAAAGTGCTGGTGTACTGCAAAAAGCGCTTCACCATAATTACCCCTAACGCCTACCGGCCCACGATTTATCCAAGCTAAACCAGCGCCACCCGCGCCCAATAAAATGGGCTGGCGTATCATAACTTGAACAGCGCCAATTAATGAAGCGCCGTCTATTATTACACCTCGCTCTACCCGCCAAGGGCCAACATTTGATCTTGCCTCACCGTACTCCCAGGTTTGTAATAGGCAAGCGCCCTCTGCAGATTCCATCATGACATTCCACGCTTCTGAATTGCCGTCAAAAGGCTGGTAAGTAATATTGGACTGGTTCATGTATCAATCACGAAGTCTCAGTATAGGGACGCACACACTTTCCATAAACTTTCAATAGTCAAGATTGTTTACCCGTATAAGTGCGGTCAGACCAAGAAAAGAACCTCTGAAGTCCCTCCTGAAGCGAAACTTGTGGTTGATAATTTAATTGCAGCCGCGCTTTGCGGATGTCTGGCGCGCGACGACTTGGTTCATCAGCAGGGTAACTATCCGGATATTCAATGAGATTATAATTTACTTCTTTATCTGATACCTGCTTGATTTCATTAACTAGGTCAAACATCGAAATTTCAGGCTCAGGGTTACCAATGTTGTAGGCTTCACCCGCAACTCCGTGGAGCACGACCAAGAGAAACCCGACAATCGCATCTGTAATATAGCAAAATGTGCGAGTTTGTTCTCCTGAGCCATAAACTTGGAGCGGAAGACCCCCCTTAACTCGACTAGCAAAATTAGGCAGCACCCGGTAATCGGTTTCCTGCATCCCTGGACCAAACACATTGAATGGTCGGATAGTATTTGTGTGAGTACCCTTACTTTGATGAAATATATAACAGAGAGTTTCACCAACACGTTTACTTTCATCATAACAAGCACGCGGCCCCTGACAGGAAACATTACCTCTATAACTCTCCGCCATGGGGACATGTTTTGAGTCTGGGTCACCGTAAATTTCACTTGAAGAGAAAAATATCATACGTGCATCGTATTCATCCGCTAATTCCAGCATCCGGCGGGTGCCTGTGATTGCAACTTCTAAGGTCTCAAGCGGGTATGCTCGATAGTAAAAAGGGCTAGCTATGCCTGCCGCATGAATTATGTAATCAAGTGAGCGGTTCCATTCGATTGGTTCAATTACGTTATGTTTCAAGAATTCGATATGCTTTAAGTCTGGAATATGGGCGCCGATTTCACCTGCTGTAATCATGTTATCCATTGCCACAAGCGTAACGGGCTTATCGAGAATTTCACGATTCATAGCATCAAAGACCTCCATAAAATAGCGGCCTAAAAAGCCTCTTCCACCTGTGAGAAGAATTGTTTTTCCGGCAAAGGCTTGCGCATAATCGTCCAACCGATAGACGATTTCTTCAATATCAGAGTCTATTAGAAATTTTCTCATAATTAAATATCTCAACTTTTGGGAGAGGTACAATAAAGGTTCCCCCACGATACAAGTAATCGGCGTGGTTTTTCATAATGGATTCCGCGAAATTCCAAGCCAATACTAGAACTACATCCGGTTTTTTCTCGTAAATAGCGGAAGGGGGCAATATTGGAATATGCATCCCCGGGGAATAAAGTCCTTGTTTTAAAAAACTATCATCAACGATAAAATCAAGGATACTGGGGCCAATGTTAAAGTGATACATCAATGTTGTTGCTTTCGCTGGAGCGCCAAATCCACAAATTATCTTACCGGCACCTTTTAGTTGTCTAAGCAATTGTTTCAAATCATTCTTAATTTTACAGATTTTTTGACCAAATTTTTGAAACGTCTTAGGATTATGCAATCCCAAGTCTGCCTCTTCCTTTATAAGCACTTCAACAGACCCATCACTCGAATGCGGACCTTTCTTTAACTGGGTAATTCCCCTCAGGCTTCCTCCATGTGTACCGACACGCCTCGCGGAAATCAGTTCCATCCCATTATTAGTAAAGAACTGCTGAATGGGCTTGACGGAGTGATATGCTAAGTGCTCGTGGTAGATTGTATCAAACAAGGTTCCTTCAAAGACATCTGCCAAATATGATACCTCAAAAACAAAAACGCCCTCAGGGGCCAGTAAATCATGTATGCCATTAGTTATGTCGATTAGATCATCCGCATGAGCAAAAACGTTATTTGCAGTAATCACCCGGGCAGTTCCATGCTCAGCACGTATCTGTTTTGCTAACGCCCTTGTGAAAAAATTGGAAAGCGTTTTTACACCGTCGGCAGAGGCTTTAGCGGCAATCTCTTGGGCAGGATCAATCCCAAGCACCTCCATGCCAAATGCCTGAAATTGTTTAAGTAATGTCCCATCATTCGATCCTATATCAATCGTTAGTTGATCGCCTAAATCGGGCACATAGGACTTAAGTATGGTCGCCGCATATTCTTTAAAGTGGTTTACAAATACTGGGGACGTCCCTGAAACATAGACATAATTTTTAAATAGCAGCTCCGCATCCAACACGTCTAGCAATTGAACATGTGCGCAGGTGTCACAAAAAAATAATTCTAACGGGAAAACGGGCTGGCAAACATTCAAAGCCGACTCTGGAACAAAAGCATTTGCTAAAGGAGTCGGACTTAAAGTCAACACTTCGGTAAGACTTGTTCCACCGCAAAGTCTACAATTAGTGCGGCGTCGGCATACTGTACCAGTCAATCGATATCATCCTCGCCCCGCGATTGAACCTCACCCGGCCGCCATGACGTCCAGCCTTCAGTCTCTAGAAAATCCACGCGAACAACATCTGCCTCATAAGTGGCTTGATCTCGAGGGTTGCGTCCTAAAGTTAGAAAGACTGTATCCACTGGAAAACGCATGCCATGGTCAATCATGGGCGGAGTAAAAACCATTTCTCCCTCTTTTACGATAATCCTCGCAGGCTCCTCTTTAGAGCCCGTAGGGCGATGCAAATACTCAATTCGTCCGGAGATTACATAACAATAGTGCCAATCAGTTTTGTGATA
>MDTB01121547.1_pt1 | contig 11074 bp, 9 predicted proteins | sample 811161 | NCBI WGS metagenome assembly MDTB01 (sample SAMN05326650, study PRJNA326480) | marine metagenome | isolation source: seawater | place: Mediterranean Sea | collected 2009
GTTCCAGCAAATACTTTTAAAGATTTTAATTTAATAACATTATCTTCTGATATTAAACTATCATCGACTAAAGCAGCAATATCTTCGTCATAAACATGTTTTTTCTTATCAGCGAGAATTTTAAATTTACCGAATGCAGTTTGAATTACATCATCAGTAACTCCTACATAACCAAGATCATTTAACTTATCTTTAAATGCATGTCTTCCTGAATGTTTGCCCATAACTAATGATGTTTTGTTTACTCCTACACTTTCTGGAGTCATTATCTCATAAGTATTTCTATTTTTTAACATTCCATCTTGGTGAATTCCTGATTCATGAGCAAAAGCGTTTTTACCAACAACGGCTTTATTAAATTGCACTGGAAAACCAGTTGCATTTGAAACAACTTTGGATGCCTTGCTTATTAATTTTGTATTAATGCCCGTAGTAAAAGGCATTAAATCGTTTCTTGTTTTAATTGCCATGACAATTTCTTCAAGAGCAGAATTACCTGCTCTTTCTCCTATTCCATTTATTGTACATTCAACCTGTCTAGCTCCAGCTACTACACCAGCTAATGCGTTTGCCACAGCTAATCCTAGATCATTATGAGTGTGGGTTGATAAAATGGCTTTGTCAATATTTGGTACTTTATTAATTAAATTTGAAATAATTTTTGTGTATTCAGAGGGGACTGTGTAACCTACAGTATCAGGAATATTAATTGTTGTTGCGCCACATTTAATTGCAAGCTCTACTGTCTTACACATAAAATCTATATCTGTTCTAGTGCCATCCTCACAAGACCACTCCACGTCATTTGTAAACTTTCTAGCATAAGTAACGCTTTGTTTTATTGCTTCTAAAACTTCCTCAGGTGTTTTATTCAATTTATGTTTCATATGTAATGGACTTGTAGAAATAAATGTATGTATTCTAAAATTTTTTGCGTGACTCAGTGCATCTTTGCATGCATCGATATCTTTTATTGTGGCTCTTGCTAAACCACAAGGAATTGATCTTTTTAAAGTTTTGCTTATTTCTGTTACTGCTTCAAAATCACCTGGAGAAGCAATTGGGAAACCTGCTTCGATTACATCAATACCTAATTCATCAAATACACGAGAAATTTGTAACTTTTCCTCTAGGCTCATTGAGGCGCCCGGAGATTGTTCCCCGTCTCTCATTGTTGTGTCAAAAATAATTATTCTATTTTTATCAGCCATATTTTCTCGTTCATTTTAATTTTTAATTATGACACCTAAATGTCAATGATCAAATATTGAAATAGTATATTACAATTAAAACGAGAATTTGCAAACATTTAAGTAAATTAACTTAATCTTTTCGATCAGTTTGGGTTAATTCTTATCTTTGTCAACTAACTTGTTCTTTCCTATCCAAGGCATCATAGCTCTTAACTCTTTTCCGACTTTTTCAATAGGATGATCAGCTAAATCTTTTCTCATTTTTAAGAAATTTTTTTGACCATTTTTATGTTCATCCATCCATTGCTTTGTAAATTTTCCAGATTGTATATCTTTTAAAACCTCTTTCATTTTTTCTTTAGTTTTATTATCAACAATTCTTTTTCCAGATACATATTCACCATATTCTGCAGTGTTAGAAATTGAATAATTCATATTCGCTATTCCACCTTCATAAATTAAATCTACTATCAATTTTACTTCATGTAATGTTTCAAAATATGCCATCTCTGGTGGGTACCCTGCTTCAGTTAGTGTTTCAAAACCGTTTTTAATTAATTCAACTAAACCTCCGCAAAGGACTGTTTGTTCACCAAATAAATCTGTTTCACACTCGTCCTTAAAAGTTGTTTCAATTATTCCTGATTTTCCTCCACCAATTGCAGAGGCATAAGATAATGCCAAGTCTCTAGCCTTTCCAGAGCTATCTTTATGAACAGCCATTAGACATGGAACTCCTCCTCCTTTTTGATACTCGCTTCGTACTGTATGTCCGGGCCCTTTAGGTGCTACCATAAATACATCTAAATCTTTTCTTGCGTTGATTAAATCGAAATGAATATTTAATCCATGCGCAAAAGCTAAGCTAGTCCCTTCTTTCATTCTTTGTTCAATATGATTTTTATAAATTTCTGACTGCAATTCATCTGGTGTTAGCATCATGACAACATCTGCCCAAGCTGCCGCATCAGATAAAGACATTACTTTTAAACCCTCATCTTTAGCTTTTTTTTCACTTAATGAACCTTCTCTAAGAGCAACTACAACTTCTTTAACACCACTGTCTTTCAAATTTAATGCATGGGCATGTCCTTGACTTCCATATCCAAATATTGCTACTTTTTTATTTTTAATCAAATTTGTATCTGTATCTTTTTCATAAAACGTTTTCATACTTCTCCCTGGTTTATTTAAAAATTTCTGGACCTCTTGTCATCGCTACCGCTCCTGTTCGTGAAGTACTAACTAATCCAAGTGGCTTTAAATTGTCAATTAATTTATCAATTTCTCTTCTTAAAGCAGTTACTTGAATAACAAAAGACTTTTTTGACTTATCAAGCACTACAGCATTGAATTTTCTACAAATCTTCTTAGCTTTTTCTTGTTTTTTAGAATTAGCAACTATTTTAAATAAAGCTAGTTCTTTAAACAAAATGTTAGAATCGTTTCTAGAAAAATCAGCGACTTTGTGGACTGGGATTAATTTTTTAAGTTGTAATTTTATTTGCTCAATCACTTGTGGTGTTCCAATTGTGACTATAGTTATTCTTGATAAATGTTTTTTTTTATCTACCTCTGCTACAGCTAAAGAGTCTATATTGTAACCTCTACCAGAAAAAAGACCTACAACTCTTGCTAATACACCTGCTTCGTTATCAACCCATACAACAATTATGTGGTGCTCTCTTTTTCCAATTTTGCTTGGTTCGCTATAAGCTGACTTCGATTTTTTCATTAGACTAAAGTTTTTCCTTCATCCGATACCTCTTCTTTTTCTTCTTGGGGTCCTAATAGCATCTGGTTGTGAGGTTTGCCAGAAGGTATCATTGGATAACAGTTTTCTTCTTTATCAACTACACAATCAAATATCACAGGTTTATCAATATTGATCATTTCTTTTATTTTTTCATCAAGCTCATTTGGTTTTGAGGCTCTAATTCCTATACAGCCATATGCCTCTGCTAATTTAACAAAATCAGGTAATGCTTCTGAGTAACTCTCCGAGTAATTTTTATCATGTAATAGTTCCTGCCATTGTCTAACCATTCCCATATATTCGTTGTTTAATATAAATATTTTTATAGGTAAACGATATTGAACTGCGGTTGACATTTCTTGAATAGTCATCAGCACTGAAGCTTCCCCAGCAATATCAATTACTAATTTTCCTGGTTGTGCTACTTGAACGCCTACAGCTGCCGGTAGACCATAACCCATAGTCCCTAATCCACCAGAGGTCATCCATCTATTAGGTTTATTAAACTTATAATGTTGTGCTGCCCACATTTGATGTTGACCAACCTCAGTTGTTATAAAAGCGTCTTTATCTTTCGTAAGTTCGTAAAGTCTCTGAACAGCATGTTGTGGTTTTATAGTTTTTTCGCTATTTACAAAATTTAAAGATTTTTTTTCTCTCCATTTATCAATTTGAGACCACCACTTAGCGGTTTTTTGTTTATTTGAATTTACAAAATCTTTATTTTTTTCTTTAAATCTCTCAATTAAATTTTTTAACAGTTCATTAACATCACTTATAATTGCTAAGTCCACTTTAACATTTTTTCCTACAGAAGAAGGGTCGATATCCACATGTATTTTTTTTGATTTAGGTGAGAACTCATCTATTTTACCTGTAATTCTATCATCAAACCTTGCTCCTATATTGATCATTAAGTCACAATCATGCATTGCATTGTTTGCTTCATATGTTCCATGCATTCCTAACATTCCTAAAAATTGTGGATCATCTCCTGGGTAAGCTCCCAGCCCCTGAAGAGTAGATGTAATAGGAAAACCAGTTAAAGACACTAACTCTTTTAAAAATTTACTTGCTTCAGGACCAGAGTTTATAACCCCTCCCCCAGTGTAAAATATAGGTCTTAAAGATTTTTTTATCATGTCAATAAATTTATCTAAATCTTTTGGATTAATTTTATTAGTTTTTTTTCCATTCAATTTTTTACTCAATTTATTTTTAGAAAATTTATATTTACCTTTTTTAAATTGAATATCTTTTGGGATATCCACTAGAACAGGTCCCGGTCTTCCAGTAGTTGCAACTTCGAATGCTTGATGCATTATTTCAGCGAGGTCATTTACATCTTTGACTAACCAATTATGCTTAGTGCATGGTCTGGTGATTCCAGTAGTATCACATTCTTGAAATGCATCAGTTCCAATTAAGTGTGTTGGTACTTGTCCTGAAATACAAACTAGTGGAACAGAGTCCATATAAGCGTCTGTTAAAGCAGTTACAGCGTTAGTTGCTCCAGGACCAGAAGTTACTAAAAGTATTCCTGGTTTGCCAGAAGACCTAGCATAACCTTCTGCGGCATGTCCTGCTCCTTGCTCGTGTCTTGATAAAATATGGTTGATTGATTTGTGATTTTTCAACTCGTCATATATTGGTAATACTGCACCTCCAGGATAACCAAAAATATGTTCTACTTTTTGATCTTCAAGACATTTAAATACAATTTCTGCTCCCGTAAATAATTTAGGCATTTATACAATCTACCGGAGAATCGATTTCCGTCAAGTTTTAGCTGGTTAGTTTTAAAATTTTTTTTGAAAGAACAGTTAAATTTTCAGAATAAACCTTATTCCATAACTCCATATGCCCTCTAGACCAAGTATTTTGCCTTTTTGCATACTGTCTAGTTCTTATATTAATTAATTCCTTTGTTTGTTTTAAATCAACAAATCCTGATAGATAATCTTTTATCTCTCTTACGCCGATTAATTTATTGGACGATAACGATTTATCAGTTCTTAGATATAAAAAATTTTCAACTTCTTTAACACAGTTTTTTTTAAACATTAAATTTGTTCTCTTTTCAATATTTTTTAATAAATTTTCTTTAGGTATATTGATATAAAATTTAACTAAATCATAATCCAAGAAATCTGATTGTGTTTTTGAAAACCACTCAAAAAGGGATCTTTTAGTAAATAGTTTCACTTCGTATGCTCTAAGAGTTCTTTGAGTGTCATTAGGTGAAATATAATTTCTTGATTTTTTATCTATTAAAATTAACTTTTTATAAAATTCTTTTTGACCTATCTTTAAATGTAAAGTTCGAATTTTTTTTCTTAAATTCTTTTTAATCTCAGGAATCTTACCGATACCCTTTGTAATAGCATTAAAATACAATCCCGTTCCACCAACAATAATTGGCTGTTTACCTTTTTTAATAATTTGTTCTACTTTTTTTTTTACAAGTATTAACCACTCCCCAACAGAGAAATATTTTTTTACTGATAAAAATCCGTATAAATGGTGTTTAATTTTTTTTTCATCAGATTGTGAAGGTCTTGAAGACAGAACTTCAAATTCTTTATAAATTTGCATGCTGTCAGCATTAATAATTTCTCCATTCATTTTTTGTGCTAATAAAAGTGCTAATTTCGATTTTCCAGAAGCAGTTGGACCAGCAATTAAAATTATTTTTTTTGGAAAATTTAATTTATTACTCAAAGTTAATTAACTTTTACACCAAGATATCTTCTTTGGTTTTTTTCATTTAAGATAGTGAATAAAAGAGTTTTTTCTCCATCTTTAACGAGATTTTTCACATATGTGTCTAGTGACTTTGAACTTACTTGGGACTTTTGTATTTCAAGTATTATATCCCCAACATTGAGTTTATCCTTTAAAATACTTTTAGATAATATTTCTGTTATTACAACCCCTTTGGTTTTTTTAGGAAGCTTTCTTTTATTTCTATCTTCAGAATTTACATCTCGTACACTTATTTTTAAAGTTTCAATTTCAACCTCGGAATTCCTCTCAATTTCTTTTTTTTTATTGCCTTCTTTAAACTCTTTAGAAGATTCTAATCTTCCTAATTTTAACTTTTTTGTAATTAGTTTTTTATTTCTCCAAATTTCTAATTTGACATTTTTTCCAACTTCTGTTCCTGCTACAGCTTTTGGAAGTTGTCTCATAGATTTAATAGATTGATCATCAAATTTTAATATTATATCTCCAGCTTTCAATCCGGCTTTAGATGCGGGACTATTTTCTGAAACACTGGCAACTAATGCACCTTTTGGCTCATCTAATTTTTCTACTTCTGCAATTTCTTTTGTAACTTCTTGAATCCTTACACCTAACCATCCTCTTCTAGTCTCTCCATACTGAATAAGTTGGTCAATTACATTTGAAGCAGCGTTGGAAGGAATTGCAAAACCAATTCCAATAGAGCCGGTTTGACCTGGAGCAATAATGGCTGTATTTATTCCTACAACTTCTCCTTTTAAATTAAATAATGGTCCACCTGAATTTCCTTGATTGATTGATGCGTCTGTTTGAATAAAGTCATCATATCTCGTTAAGTTTATATCTCTATTTCTAGCTGAAATAATTCCTGCCGTTACTGTTCCGCCTAAACCAAATGGGTTTCCAATAGCTACCACCCAGTCACCAACTCTTGCTTTGTCTGAATTTCCGAAATTTATTGGAGTAAAAATATCTGAGGTTTCCATTTTTAATACGGCTAAATCTGCATAAGGATCTGCTCCTATAACTTTCGCTTTATATTCTTTTGACCCTACTTTTACTAGAATGTCTTCCGCATTAGCTATAACGTGGTTATTTGTAACTACTGTTCCGTTTTTATCTATAATGAACCCTGAGCCTAAAGAGGAAGCTTTTCTTTCTCTTGGTTGTTGAAAATCTTTAAACATTTCTTCAAAAGGTGAGCCTGGAGGAAATTGGAAAGGTAATTGCCTGTTTGAAGTTTTAATTGTTTGTGTTGTCGAAATATTAACGACTGAAGGCATTAATCCTTCTGCAAGATCAGCAAATGACTCGGGAACTGGCTTTGAATTTAAGTTTGTAAAAGTGAGACTTAAAAAGATTATATAAACAATTGTTTTTTTAAAAAAATTCATTTTTTGAAGTTATTTTTTATTTTTGACAAAAAAGTGGCAGGTTAGTTCGGTTTGATGATCTTACCAAAAAATTTAAAGAATTCACTGTCTGGAGATAAAACTAGAGATGTTTCCCCGCCTATTAAAGCCGTTTCATATGCTTGCATAGCTCTATAAAAAGCAAAGAACTGGGGGTCTTTTCCAAAGGCAAGAGCAAAAATTTTATTTCTTTGTCCATCTCCCTCTCCCTTCATAATTTCAGATTGTTTTTTTGCATTAGCTAAAAGGACCGTTACATCTTTGTCAGCAGTAGAAGTAATTTTTGCTGCTATTTCAGCTCCTTGTGCTCTAAATTCTTTTGCTTCTCTCTGTCTTTCAGTTTGCATTCTTTTATAAATCGCATCACTGTTTGCTGGAGGAAGATCAGCTCTTTTAATCCTAACGTCAACAATTTCTATCCCAAAGCTTTTGGCTTCTTCATTAACATCATTTTGTATTATAGCCATTTGTTTTGCTCTATCTGTTGACAGAAGTGTGGCTAGTTCTTGAGTACCAAGAACACCTCTAATTCTTGAATTGATAATCGTAGATAGTCTAGACCTTGCAACTCTTTCATTGCCAACTGAAACGTAAAATTTTAATGGATCAACTATTTTAAATCTCGCTATCGCATCAACAATTAACCTTTTTTGATCTGCAGCAATTACCTCTTCTGGTGGGTTGTCTAAATTTAAAACTCTTTTATCCAAATAAACTACGTTTTGAATAAAAGGTAATTTAAAATTCAAGCCAGCTTTTGTAATAATTTTCTTTGGGTCACCAAATTGAAGAACTATTGCCTGATTTATCTCTTGAACAATAATTAAAGACTGAAATATTGCTATACCAATTACAACAATTGCAGGAATAATAAATTTAGGTACTTTCATTAATTGTTACCTCCTGATTTTTTAAGTTCAGGTAATGGTAGATACGGAACTACACCAGATCCTGTTTGTTTATCAATTATAACTTTGTCAATGTCGGCTAAAACTTTTTCCATAGTTTCTAAGTACATTCTTTCTTGGGTTACTTGTTTTGCATTTTTATATTCATTATAAATAGCTAGAAATCTGCTTGCTTCACCTTCTGCTGCTGCAACAACTTGTTTTTTATAAGCTTCAGCTTCCTGTAAAATTTTTTCCGCTTCACCTCTTGCTCTTGGAATCACGTCGTTAGCATAAGCTTCAGCCTCATTTTTAGATCTTTCTCTATCAGCTCTAGCAGCTTGAACATCTCTAAAAGCATCTATTACCTGAGAAGGAGGATCAGCTTGTTGTGTTTGAACTTGTGTAATTTGTATTCCTGAACCATATTCATCTAAAATTTTTTGTGTGATATCTTGAACTTCAACTTCAATTTTTGACCTACCTTCAGTTAAAATAGATTGTATTGGACTTTTTGCAATTACTTCTCTCATTGCAGTCTCGGATGTTGCTTTGACTGTCTCAACTGGGCTTTGAATATTAAATAAAAATTTGCCTGCATCTTTTATCACCCAAAAAACAGAATAATTTATGTCAACAATATTTTCATCTCCTGTGAGCATTAAACTTTCCTCTGGAACATTTCCAACACCTGAAGATCTTCCGCTATCACTAGCTGGTCTAAAGCCAACATCAATTCTATTAACTTTAGTTACTTTAGGTGTCAAAGCTCTTTCGAAAGGAGCCGGGAAATGATAATGTAAACCAGGTTGTGTTGTTGTAACAAACTTTCCAAATCTCAATACTACGCCTTGCTCATCGGGTAAAACTCGGTAAAGACCACTTAAAGCCCAAAGTATTACCAAAATTAAAAATCCAAAAAATAGAGGTTTGCTACTTCCACCCTTGCCTCCTCCAGAAAATTTATTGATAGTTTTTTGCAGATTTTTTATTACGTCATCAATGTTTGGTGGATCTTTTCTTGTTCCTGAGCCATTTCCACTTGATCCGCCCCCTGGGTTCGAACCCCATGGAGATTGATTGTTTAATATTTTGTCTTTAAAACTCATGACACTTTATATAGTGACTTTTTAGTTAAAAACAAGTTAAGTAATAGCGATATTATGACCGAAAAAAAAGTAGAAATGAGCCAAGCTATGAAAGAAAAGCTTTCTCCTAAGAAATTTATTAAAAATCCCATTAATGGAACAAAATATGCCCTATTAGTTTCTAGTGCTAAAGGAGGTGTAGGTAAATCAACAGTAGCTGTAAATTTAGCTTTTGCACTGCAAAATCTGGGAATGAAAGTTGGAATTTTAGATGCTGATGTTTACGGTCCCTCTCTTCCGAAGTTAATTAATCTTAAAGAAAAGCCAAAAAGTGAAGATGGTAAAGCTTTAATTCCTGTAGAGAAATATAATGCCCAATGTATGTCTATGGGATTTTTAGTTGAAGAACAGACTCCAATGATATGGCGCGGACCTATGGTTATCAGCGCAATTAAGACAATGACTCAAAAAGTTTTATGGAAAGATAGGGATGTGATCGTTATCGATATGCCGCCTGGCACTGGTGATACACAACTTACATTTGCGCAAGAAATTAAAGTAGATGGAGCTATTATAGTTTCTACACCTCAAGACTTAGCCTTATTGGATGTTAAAAGAGGTATACAAATGTTTGATAAAACGGGTGTTAAAATTTTTGGTTTGATAGATAATATGAGTTTTTTTAAAGGAGATGATGGTAAAGAATATAAGATTTTTGGAGAGGGAGGAGTAGAAAAAACTGCTAAAGATTTTAATAAGAATTTTCTAGGAAAAATTCCTTTACATCAAGATTTAAGAGATGCAACAGATAAAGGTGATCCACTTACGCATTCAAAACCTAATCACGAGGTTTCAAAAATATTTGAAGATATAGCAAAAAAAATTAAACTATCTTTTCAGTAAATCCAAAAGAAGTCATCAGTTCGTTCCATTCTCTTTTAGACAATCCTGAACTTTCAACATCAACTTTTTCTCCTTTGACCATTTGTAGGATAACTTTTTTTCCCTTTGCAGAAACATGAACTGCTCCAACTCTGTAATCTAAAAAAGCAGCATGCGTTATTGGAACCCATTTTTTTACTGTTTCAAGCATTGTTTCAGCGTAAACTCTAATTTCATATTGGGCATGGCTATCAGCTCTTAAAAATAAAAAATTCAAGAGATTAAGTAAATCTGTTTTCCAATACCACTGAGTATAAGAATTTAATGTCAAATTCATTCTAGCTAATTCTCTTGCAAGTCCTGCTTTACTTTCATCAATTGTAGTTCCATCAAATTTTTCGTTAAGCATTTTTTCATAGTTACTGTATGTTCTGGTTGCATCATCTTTTAAAATTTTAAGTACTTCATCTGCTTGTTCACCTTCAATTAAGTTTCCCCTACCTTGCCTGTTGATAGTTGACTGAGCTGATAATTGTTCTTTTGCTGGAATATAAAATTCTTTATCCAAAATAGAATATCTTGCTGAATATTCATTAACATTTGCTGTTCTGTGTCTAATCCATTGCCGAGCAATAAAAATTGGAAGTTTGACGTGATATTTAATTTCACACATTTCAAAAGGTGTAGAATGCCAATGTCTCATTAAGTATTTAATTAAGCCTTCATCTGTAGAAACTTTTTTTGTTCCTTTGCCATATGAGACTCTAGCAGATTGAACTATGGAGGAGTCATCGCCCATATAGTCAACTACCCTAACGAAACCATGATCAAGTACAGGAAGTGCCTCGTAAAGAATTTTTTCTAATTCTGGAGAGGTGACTCTCCTTGTCTCATTTTTTTGAGCTTGTTGATCAGCAATCTCTTGTTTTTGCTCTTTTGTTAGTTTCATAATGATTTATTTATTGAATCTCTTCAAAAGAGTTTTATATTATTAATGTTGGTTTTCCAACTATGACGATAAACGAATTACGTAATAACCATTACGGACGTGGGGGCAGTACCCACCACCTCCACCATTTACAACTTATGGGGGTGAATTAGGATCGACGGA
>MDTB01204138.1_pt1 | contig 11074 bp, 10 predicted proteins | sample 811161 | NCBI WGS metagenome assembly MDTB01 (sample SAMN05326650, study PRJNA326480) | marine metagenome | isolation source: seawater | place: Mediterranean Sea | collected 2009
AAAGGCAATATTGAGATTTCAGAAAAAAATCAAATCGATAATGAATTAGTTAAAAATATATTTTCCATCGATGGTGTTGAAAGCATTTTTCTATCTGAAGATTTCTTGTCAGTTAATAAAAAAGAAGAAATTAACTGGGAAAATTTAATATATATTATTAAATCTTATATTAATGATTACTATTTAAGTGGAAAAGAAATTACAATTGATCAATACAATACATCTTCAAGTAAAGATGATCTAGACGATATAGAAAAAAAAATTATTAAAATACTTGATACTAAAATTCGACCTGCAGTTGCAAGAGATGGTGGAGATATCAAATTTCAAGAATTTAATAATGGAATTGTTAAAGTTAAATTACAGGGAAGTTGTTCAGGATGTCCAAGTTCAACTATGACACTAAAGCAAGGAGTTCAAAATCTTTTGTGCCATTATATCCCAGAGGTAAAAGAAGTTTTAGCAATTTAAAGAAAACAAATAAGAGCTATGATAGATAATATAAAAAAATTTAAATTAAAAGATATTAAAAAAAATTTATTTCATAGGGGATTTAAAATTACTAAAATTAAACAAAAAAAATCGAATCAACAAATTCGAAATATACTTGCAACTTTTGTACTAAGTTTTTTTATAATAGGTTTTTTTTTGATTTTACCAAGCACTTATAGTTATGTTTCCAAAGCTTTTAAAAAGCCCATAGAGTTTCGAAATAACTCAAAGTTTAATTTAGAAAAAATAATTTTAAATGCTCGAAATGGAATACCTTTTAATCTAGATGAAGAACTTAATAATAAAAATTTGTTTGATGATATTTTCCAATTAAATGAAACCCCAGAAAATTCCGTCAGACTTAGTGCCTCAACTTTAAATCAACTATTTAAAGATTTAAGCTATGATTTAAAAAAAATAAGAAATAACAAAATAGTAAAACCTATAGAAATAAGTCTTCTACCTGTAGAAATAAAAAAAATAGAAAACTCAAAAAAAAGAAAAGATCTTTTTATTAAAATTGTTTTACCTCTTATTCTTGAGGAAAATTCAAGAATAAGTTTAGATAGGAAGAGGCTATTTGTAATTTTAAATAAAAATAATAATTCAGAGTCTGAAAAAAAATGGTTAGAAGAGAAATTTAATCAATATGGTGTGATTAAAAATGACCTTTCAACTTTAAAAATCAGAATGGATATAATACCAGTATCTCTTGCAATAGCTCAAGCTGCCAAAGAAACAGGATGGGGAACATCAAGATTTGCAATCGAGGGAAATGCATTATATGGGCAATGGACTTATTCTGGAGATGGTATTAAGCCACTAGCAGCTAGCAATGATACATCACATAAAGTTATGAAATTTAAAGTTTTAAAGGCATCTGTTAGAGCATATCAAAGAAATTTAAATACACATTCAGGATATAGAGAATTTAGAAGACAAAGAGCTATACAGAGAGACAATGATGAAAACCTTGATAGTCTAAAATTAGTTGAATTTCTTGAAAATTATGCAGAAACTGGAGATGAATACATTAAAGTACTTAAGAAAATTATATTACAAAATTCTTTAAAAGACTTTGATGATGCAAAAATACTTCCTAAAAATAAAAAAATTAAAAGTTTAATTTAATTTAACCGTAAATTGTATTCCAAGCCATTTCCAGCCATCTTGATCATTTAAAGAACAATTGACTCTCCCTCGTCTAAACAAAAATTTTTCAGAAAAGTTTATAACTAATTTATTCTCAATTATTTCCAAATCTGTTTTATTCCAATCTTTACCCTCATTAGAATAACAATTTATTTTATTTATATTTTTTTGTTCTTTAAAAAAATTAATATACATTTGAGGTGGATTATTATTATAAGCTATCAGTTTGTCCTTAGGAAATATTTCTATATATTGTAAAGGGAGTAATTTAACTAAAAATTTAAATCTTTCCAAATCTCCATATTTCTCATTTATTGGAAACCTTGGTATTTCGAATTTGTCTTTATTAATATCAATTACACCTGAATGCTGACCAAAGGCAAATTTAAATTTCTTTTTTATAAAATTTTTTTGATCTAGACTATATTCTCCAAATGGATATGAAAAAAAAATTGGATTGTAACCTAATTGTTTTTCAAAAATTTGTATTGATTTATTTATATCATTTTTAAATTCATTAGATTCGTATTCAATCATATACTCATGGGAATGAGAATGATTTCCAATAAATGCAAATTCTTCATTTTCTATTTCTCTTATCTGTTTCCAGGTCATGTAACCATTTTTTCCAACTGGTTGTGTTGATACAAATAAAATAAATGGAATTTTATTTCTTTTTAAATAAGGCCATGCATTTTCATAAAATGATGAGAAAGCATCATCAATTGTGATAAGTATTTTCTTGTCTTTTTTTGGCACATAATAGCCATCTGCAAAATCTAAAGGGTTATAAAAATCTAATTTAAGCTCCCTGATTTTTTCTATGTGCTTTTTAAAAATATTGATTTTAATATTTGTTGAAGGATATTTATTTTCCTCAAACCTGTGATACATTAACGAAACTACACCTCTATCATTACTAAAATATTTGCTATTATTTTCTGCTGCATTAGAATTAAAAGTATAAATAAATAATATGATAACTTTAATTATTGATGCGGCACAAGATAGTGTTTTTTTTAAAATCATAAATGATAACAAATCATATACTAATGAATTTAGTAACAGTAGAGAAAATTTTGATAATTTTACTGGATTACTTTTTAATTTTTTAAAAAAAAATAATATAAACGTGAATAAAATAAATAATATTTTGATTAACCAAGGACCTGGAAAATCTTCTAGTATTAGAGCGTCAATTTCAGTTGCTAAGGCTTTAAGTCTTACAAGTAAATTAAATTTATATGGATTTAAATCAAATCAAATAAAAAATAAAAATTATAATGAAATCTTTGAATTATTTGGTAAGGGTAAACTAAAAAAAAATTTGATTAAACTTAACTATTAGAGTTATATTACGTTATGAAAGAAACAATTGAACAAAAATGTATTTCTAAAGGCGTTAAATTAACTGATCAAAGAAAAATAATCGCCAAAGTTATGTCAGAATCTAATGATCATCCTGATGTAGATGAATTATATAATAGAGTTTCGAGATTGGACTCAAAGATTAGTATAGCAACAGTATACAGAACAGTTAAATTGTTTGAGGAGTCTGGAATTCTTGCTAAGCATGATTTTAAAGGGGGGAAAGCTCGCTATGAGGAAATGAGTGAAAGCCATCATGATCATTTAATTGATATTAAGACAGGAGAAATTATAGAATTTGTTAATGATGAGATTGAAGTGTTACAAAAAAAAGTTGCTGAAAAATATGGTTATGAGTTGGTTGATCATAAATTAGAATTATATGGGATAAAAAAAAAATCTTAATTAATGGAAAAGAAAGTATTTATTAAAACATTTGGATGCCAAATGAACGAATATGACACTAACAGAATATATGACACTGTCAAAAAAATTGGATTTCATAAATCAGATAATCAGGAAGATACTGACTGCTATATTTTAAATACTTGCCACATCAGAGATAAAGCAAAAGAAAAAGTTTACCATGAAATAGGAAGAGTAAAAAAAATATATAAGAATAAAAAAAAACCAATCATGATTATTGCAGGATGTGTCGCGCAAGCAGAAAATCAAGAAATGATCAACAGAGAACCTTACATTGATATTATATTAGGACCTCAATCTTACCATAAAATAAACAACGTTCTAAATGATTTTCAAAATAAAAAAAAAAAAGAAGAGATTGAATTTGATACAATATCAAAATTTGAATTTTTAGATAAAGTTGAAAATAAAGATAGTAGCATTTCGTCCTATATAACTATTCAAGAAGGGTGTGATAAATTTTGTAATTTTTGCGTAGTTCCATATACAAGGGGACCAGAATATTCTAGACCTTTTGGGCAAATATTAAAAGAGGTCGAACAACTAATCATTAATGGAACAAGAGAAATTACTCTACTAGGTCAAAATGTTAATGCATATTTATTTCAAGAAAAAAATAAAGAATATAGGATCTCAGATTTGATATTTGAATTAGAAAAATATCCTGAGATAAATAGAATAAGATATACAACTTCACACCCTATAGATATGAGTAAAGATTTGATTGAGTGCTATGCAAGTTCAAAAAAATTGATGCCTCTGGTTCACTTACCAATTCAAAGTGGATCTAACAAAATATTAAAACTTATGAATAGAAAACATACTGTAGAGCAATATATTGAAATATTTGATAGTTTAAAAAAAATTAATTCAGAAATAGAATTCTCAAGTGATTTTATAATTGGATATCCTGGTGAGGATGATGTAGATTTTAATGATACAATAAATTTAATAGAAAAAATAAAATTTATTAATTCTTTTTCTTTTATTTTTAGTCCAAGACCAGGGACTAATGCATCAAAATTGGAATTAATTAATAGAGAAATTTTAAAATCTCGTTTAATAAAAGTTCAGGAATTATTGTTCAAATTTCAAAAAAAAAAAAACAACTCATTAATAGGAAAAAATATTGAGGTTTTAGTAGAAAATAAAATTAAAGATGAAAATAAGTTATTTGGTAGAAATAAGTATCTAAATTCAGTTATTTTTGAAGGCAAAGAAAAAAATATAGGAAAAATTGTTAATGTTAAAATAGATAGTTGTAATCAAAATTCACTTTTTGGAAAAGTAAGATTAGAAAAATATGGAAGCGTCATAAATTGAATAGAATTTTAAAAAATAAAATTTACTCAAATCTTAAGTTTGTTTATTCTGGTAACGATACTTTAAGCATTATATTTCAAAATAATGATCTTCTTCTTGGTGTCGTCGGAGAATTCAATAACAATATTAAAGAATTAGAAAAAGTGACTAAGACGAATATTTATTCCAGGGGAAATTCTATATTAATTAAAAGTAACCCAACAAAAATTGAACTAGTTAAAAATGCAATAGAATTTCTAGTAGAGCAATTCAATATTAATGGAACTATTGAAAAAAAAGATATAGTTTCCTCAGTAAACAAATTTATGATTAATCAAAAAATGAGTCCCTCAGAGAAAAATATGGAGTATATAATCAAAACTCCAAAGAAATCTGTAATTCCAAGATCAGAGAAACAAAAAAATTATGTACGAGCATTAAAAGAAAGTGACATTGTTATTTCAGCTGGACCAGCTGGTACAGGAAAAACTTTTTTAGCTGTCGCTATTGGACTCACAATGTTGTTAGATAAAAAAATAGATAGAATTATATTATCTAGACCAGCAGTTGAAGCAGGTGAAAGACTTGGTTTTTTGCCAGGTGACATGAGAGAAAAAGTAGATCCTTATCTTAGACCATTGTATGACTCTTTATATGATTTATTAGATTTTGAAAAAATTCAAAAAAAAATTGAGATTGGTGATATAGAAATTGCACCTTTAGCATTTATGAGAGGTAGAACATTAAAAAATTCATTTGCAATACTTGATGAGGCTCAAAATGCAACTGACACACAAATTAAAATGTTTCTGACCAGAATTGGTGAAAATTCAAAAATTGTAATAAATGGTGACCCATCCCAAATTGACTTGCCCAATAAATCTTTATCAGGATTAAATAGATCAAAAAAACTCTTGGGTCACTTAAAAGAAATATCAGTCATTGATTTTGATCATACAGATGTTGTAAGACATCCATTAGTTTCAAAGATTGTTAAAGCATATTCCAGTAAAAATGTAGATGAATGATAAAAGCCAATGTTCACATAGATTATTATAGATGGCAAAAAAAGATCAAGGATCCAAAAAAATATATAAATAAAAAAATCAAAAAAGCATCTAAAGTATTAGGTTCAATAAACAAAGAATTTTCAATTTTATTAACTAGTAATTTAAAAATGAAAAAATTAAATAATAAATTTAGAAAAATAAATAAACCAACAGATGTTCTATCTTTTCCCATAAAAGAAAAATCATACATTGGAGACGTAGCAATAAGTTTTGAAATTATTAATAAAAGGTCTAAAATAAGTAATTTTGAGCATGAATTTGATAAAATTTGGATACACGGATATTTACACTTGCTTGGATACGACCATAAAAAAATTAAAGATTATAATAAAATGAGAAAAAGAGAGAATTTAATATTTAATTATCTTAATAAAAAAATTTGAATAGAAAAATAATAATTTACATAATACCATTTATTTTAGGCTCAATTAGTTCCTTTAGCCTTCCTCCATATAACTTAGTATTTCTAAATTTCTTAACTTTTCCATTGTTATATTTATTCTTTCTAAAAAACTATAACTCAAGCAAATTTGTGGCATTTTCTATTGGTTGGATATTCGGTTTTGGATATTTTATTTTTAGTTTACACTGGATAACAAATTCTCTTACTTTTGATGAAAGTTATAAAAAATTGATACCTTTCTCTATAATATTAATACCATTTTTTCTTGGAATTTTTTATGGCTTATTTACGCTTTTTTTATCTTGGTTTAATTTAAGGCTAAACATTTATTCAATTTTATTATTTGCAGCTATATTCTCTATGATTGAATTTATTAGAGGTTCAGTTTTTGGGGGATTCCCATGGAATCTAATAGCCTATAGTTGGACAAACTATATTAATAATTTACAAATATTATCTTTTATTGGCACTTATTCATTTAACTTGCTGTCAATTACATTTTTCTTAGGTCCATTAATTTTGTTGATGAGTAATACTAAAACTAAGAAGATAATTTTCACTGTAGGGTTTACATCTTTGATTTTAATTAATTACTTTTACGGTGCCTATACTGTTGAAAATTTTAATAAAAAAAAGCAAGAAAAATTACAAGTAAATATAAAAATAATATCTCCTAAAATAGAAATTAAAAAATATTTTGAACAAAACTCTATAAAATTAATTGCTAAAGAATTAATAAAATTAAGTAATCCTAACAAAAGTAAAAAAACTATTTTTATTTATCCCGAGGGTATTTTTACTGGACTTTATTTAGATGATTTAAATTACTTACAAAATATCTTTAAAAATAATTTTTCAAATAATCATAAACTAATATTCGGAATTACAAGCCTTGAAAAAAAAAAAATATTTAATTCAATGGTTTTGTTAAACAATAATTTTGAATTGTTAAGTAAATATAATAAGAATAAACTGGTTCCATTTGGTGAATTTCTACCCTTTGAAAATTTGTTTAAAAAAGCTGGTATAAAAAAAATTACATACGGGTATAATTCTTTTAGCCCAGATTCAAAGAGAGATTTATTTAATATAAGCAATCTTAAATTTCTTCCTTTAATATGCTATGAAATAATTTATAGCGGACGATTAAATAGTCAAAAAAAAAATTTTGATATTATATTAAATATTTCTGAGGACGGATGGTTTGGTGAAAAAATTGGACCAGAACAACATTTTTCTCATTCAGTATTTAGGGCAATAGAAGAGGGAAAGAATATAATTAGATCAAGTAATAATGGGATTTCTGCTTTTATTAATCCAAAAGGGGATGTAGTCAAAAAAATAGAATCAACCCAGAAGGGAGTTATTGTTATAAATAGTTTAAGATACGCTGAAACGACTATATTCAGTAAGTACGGTAATAAGATATTCTTTTATTTTTTGATTTTTTATATTACTTTGATTTTTTTTTTAAAAAAAATGAAAGGTACTTAAAATGAAAAAAAATTTTTTATTCACTAGCGAGTCAGTTTCTGAAGGTCACCCAGATAAAGTATGTGACAGAATATCAGACATGGTTGTAGATACATATTTAGGTATGGAACCCCAAGCAAGGGTTGCATGCGAAACTTTAACCACAACAAACAAAGTAGTTTTAGCTGGAGAGACTAGAGGACCAGAAATTAAAAAAGATGAACTAATATCAAAAGTTAGAGATTGCATTAAAGATATTGGTTATGACCAAGACGGTTTCAGTTGGAAAGATACTACTAAGATTGAAACTCACTTACACTCTCAGTCAGCAGATATAGCTATGGGAGTTGATTCCTCTGGAAACAAAGATGAAGGAGCTGGAGACCAGGGAATTATGTTTGGGTACGCATGTAATGAAACAGATGTTTTGATGCCAGCCCCAATTCATTATTCACATAGAATTTTAAGATTGATGGCTGAAGATAGAAAATCTGGAAAGTTAAAAGGAATAGAGCCAGACTCAAAAAGCCAAATTACTATTGAGTATAAAGATGGTAAACCTGCAAATGTAAAATCAGTTGTAATATCAACCCAACATTCTAAAGATGTTGACTTAGCAAAGGTTAAAGAGCTTTGCACTCCATATATTGAGAAATCTATACCAAAAACTTTATTAGGAAATCTTGAAGAAAAAGAAATTTATATAAATCCCACTGGAAATTTTGTTATAGGTGGTCCAGACGGAGACAGCGGATTAACTGGCAGAAAGATAATCGTAGATACTTATGGTGGCGCAGCACCTCATGGTGGAGGTGCTTTTTCTGGAAAAGATCCAACAAAAGTAGATAGATCAGCTGCTTATGCTTCTAGATATTTAGCTAAAAATGTAGTTGCTTCAAAAATATCTGATAAATGTTTAATTCAGCTAGCATATGCAATTGGTGTTTCTAAACCTTTATCTATTTATGTTGATCTATTTGATAATGATGAAGAAAAAAATAGACACGTTGAGAAGCTTATAAACGAGAATTTTGACTTAAGCCCAAGAGGAATAAGAGAAATGTTAGGTTTAAACAAACCGATTTATCAAAAAACTGCAGCTTACGGACATTTTGGAAGAGATCATGAGTCTGACGGTTCTTTTTCTTGGGAAAAAACTGATAAATCCAATGTTTTTACCAAGTAATTAAGTTGAATATCTAGAGAAAATACTTATATTCATCATACATTGTTGAAATTTCAAAATGGGCTTCGGCCCATTTTTTTTTGGGATGCTGAATTATGTTAAATAGACGAGCTGATAAATTAGAACTTTTAAGAATTGCTGAAGCGGTAGCACTTGAAAAATCTATTGATAAAGAGTTAATAATTGACTCAATGGAAACAGGTATAGCTAAAGCTGCAAAATCAAAATTTGGCTCAGAAAATCACATTAGTGTTAAGATTAATAGAGAAAGTGGAGAAATAGGTATTTTTAGAAAATTACAAATTGTGGAGAAACCAGATAATATTAATGTAGAGATTAGTCTTGATGATGCGAAGTTATTGAGCGAAAATAATAAAGATAAAAAAATTGGTGATGAAATTTTACAACCTCTGCCATCATTTGATTTTGGGAGAATTGCTGCTCAAACGGCAAAACAAGTAATAAGCTTCAATGTAAGAGAAGCTGAGAGAGAAAGACAATTCAATGATTTTATAGACAAAAAAGATACGATTCTTAGTGGAATAGTAAAGAGATTGGAATTTGGAAATGTAATTGTAGATTTAGGAAAAACAGAGGCAATTGTCCAAAAAAATGAATTAATACCTAGGGAAAACATCAAAGCTGGTGATAGACTTAAAGCATACTGTCTAGATGTAAGAAGAGAGCCAAGAGGTCAGCAAATTTTTCTTTCACGTGCCCATCCAAAGTTTATGGAAAAACTTTTTATCCAGGAAGTTCCTGAAATCTATGATGGTTTGATTGAAATTAAATCTTCAGCTAGAGATCCAGGAAGTAGAGCTAAAATTTGTGTTAAAGCAATAGATACTTCATTAGACCCAGTAGGTGCGTGTGTTGGGATGAGAGGTAGCAGAGTTCAAGCAGTAGTAAATGAACTTCAAGGAGAAAAAATCGATATTGTTAATTGGTCAGAAGATCCAGCTATAGTTGTATCAAATGCTTTATCTCCTGCAGAGGTTCAAAGAGTAAATGTAGATAATGAGTCAAAAAAACTTGATGTAATTTTGACTGAAGAAAATTTGAGTAAGGCAATAGGCAGAAGAGGACAGAATGTAAGATTAGCAACAAAATTATTAAACTATGAAATAAATATAATGACTGATCAGGAAGACTCAGAAAAAAGACAAATAGAATTTAAAGAAAAAACAGAGAATTTTGTAAAAAATCTTGAACTTGATGAAACACTTGGTCAACTTTTAGTGGCGGAAGGCTTCTCTAATATCGATGAAGTAAAAGATAGCAATATAGAACAATTGACAAAAATTGAAGGTATAGAAGAGGAGACTGCAAAAGAATTAATTGAGAGAGCAAATGAATTTCATAAAAAAGATCAGGAAGAAATATCGAATAGAATTAAAGATCTTGGTTTAGAAAACGACTTAATAGAGCATGAGGGTTTAACTCCAGGAATGTTAGTGACATTAGGCGAGTCAAAAATATTAACCTTAAATGACTTTGCAGATTTAGCTTCAGATGAGTTAACAGGCACTTATGACATAGTAAATGGTGAAAGAATAAAAATTAAAGGGCATTTAGAAGATTTTGCATTATCAAAAAAAGAGGCGGACGAACTTATTATGTCAGCAAGAAATAAAATTTTTACAGATTGAAAGATGAAATATGGAAAAAAAAAAATTAAAGTTATCAATTTCAGGAAATTCGAAAAAGACAATAAATAATATTGAAAAAGCTAAATATAAATCAAAAAACTCTGTAATAATTGAGAAACCTTCAGGAAGAAATCAACAAAAACCTTTTAGAAATTTCAATAGCAAAATATCAGCAAAGCCAAATTTTACTTCTAAAAAAACGCCTTTTTTAAAACCAAATTCGTCAAACCAATCAGATTTTGAGAAGCGCAAGTTAGCAGAACAAAGAGCAACAAAAAGACTGAAGGGAGAGTCAACTGCAAAAGATTCTAAAGGCAAATCAAGCCCAAGAAGAAGAGAGCTTAAATTAACTATATCTAGAGCCTTAAGTGACGATGAAAGTTTTTCTAGAGGCAGAAGTCTTGCTTCTTTAAAAAGAGCAAAACAAAAAGAGAATAGGGAACTGAATAAAGATGATATTAAAGATAGTCTAAAACCAATTAAAAGGGAAATAAATATACCAGAGGTAATTACTATCAGAGAATTAGCAAACAGAATGGCCGAACAATCCAGC